>BNJS01002795.1_pt1:675000-935000 | contig 996804 bp, 1032 predicted proteins | sample 8540461 | NCBI WGS metagenome assembly BNJS01 (sample SAMD00202454, study PRJDB9452) | human saliva metagenome | isolation source: human saliva | place: Japan
GGGCTTCAATTCATACCTTCGCTATTGCTAAGCACTCCTCTTAACCTTCCAGCACCGGGCAGGCGTCACCCCCTATACATCATCTTACGATTTAGCAGAGAGCTGTGTTTTTTTGATAAACAGTTGCTTGGGCCTATTCACTGCGGCTGACCATAAGTCAGCGCCCCTTCTCCCGAAGTTACGGGGCCATTTTGCCGAGTTCCTTAACGAGAGTTCTCTCGCTCACCTGAGGCTACTCGCCTCGACTACCTGTGTCGGTTTGCGGTACGGGTAGAGTATAATTAACGCTAGAAGCTTTTCTCGGCAGTGTGACATCACTAACTTCGCTACTAAACTTCGCTCCCCATCACAGCTCAATGTTATAGATATAAGCATTTGACTCATATCACACCTCACTGCTTGGCCAGACACTTCCAATCGTCTGGTTTAGTTAGCCTACTGCGTCCCTCCATCACTATATACTCTAGTACAGGAATATCAACCTGTTGTCCATCGGATACACCTTTCGGTCTCTCCTTAGGTCCCGACTAACCCAGGGCGGACGAGCCTTCCCCTGGAAACCTTAGTCTTACGGTGGACAGGATTCTCACCTGTCTTTCGCTACTCATACCGGCATTCTCACTTCTATGCGCTCCAGCACTCCTCACGGTACACCTTCTTCGCACATAGAACGCTCTCCTACCATACCTATAAAGGTATCCACAGCTTCGGTAATATGTTTTAGCCCCGGTACATTTTCGGCGCAGGGTCACTCGACTAGTGAGCTATTACGCACTCTTTGAATGAATAGCTGCTTCTAAGCTAACATCCTAGTTGTCTGTGCAACCCCACATCCTTTTCCACTTAACATATATTTTGGGACCTTAGCTGGTGGTCTGGGCTGTTTCCCTTTCGACTACGGATCTTAGCACTCGCAGTCTGACTGCCGATTATATCTCGTTGGCATTCGGAGTTTATCTGAGATTGGTAATCCGGGATGGACCCCTCACCCAAACAGTGCTCTACCTCCAAGAGACTTAACATCGACGCTAGCCCTAAAAGCTATTTCGGAGAGAACCAGCTATCTCCAAGTTCGTTTGGAATTTCTCCGCTACCCACAAGTCATCCAAGCACTTTTTCAACGTGCCCTGGTTCGGTCCTCCAGTGAGTTTTTACCTCACCTTCAACCTGCTCATGGGTAGGTCACATGGTTTCGGGTCTACGACATGATACTAATGCGCCCTATTAAGACTCGGTTTCCCTACGGCTCCGTCTCTTCAACTTAACCTCGCATCATATCGTAACTCGCCGGTTCATTCTACAAAGGCACGCTCTCACCCATTAACGGGCTCGAACTTGTTGTAGGCACACGGTTTCAGGTTCTATTTCACTCCCTCCCGGGGTGCTTTTTCACCTTTCCCTCACGGTACTGGTTCACTATCGGTCACTAGAGAGTATTTAGGGTTGGGAGATGGTCCTCCCAGATTCCGACGAGATTTCTCGTGTCTCGCCGTACTCAGGATACTGCTAGGTATAAAGACTATTTCGAATACGAGGCTATTACTCTCTTTGGCCTACCTTCCCAGGTAGTTCTTCTATAATCTTTAAGTCCACGTTGCAGTCCTACAACCCCCGAAGAGTAAACTCTTCGGTTTGCCCTCTTGCCGTTTCGCTCGCCGCTACTAAGGCAATCGCTTTTTGCTTTCTCTTCCTGCAGCTACTTAGATGTTTCAGTTCACTGCGTCTTCCTCTACATTACCTTAACAGTAATGAGTGACAGGCATTACCTGCCGGGTTCCCCCATTCGGACATCTCTGGATCATTGCTCACTTACAGCTCCCCAAAAGCATTTCGTCGTTAGTCACGTCCTTCATCGGCTTCTAGTGCCAAGGCATCCACCGTGCGCCCTTATTAACTTAACCTTATTTTTGGTCTTTCGACCTAACTCATTAAATATTCACAGCGTTTCGGTTTATTTTTCTTGTTACTATCTATATGTATTTAATTACATATGGAATTTGATATAGATATTCAATTTTTCAATGGACAATACTTGAATCTTTCGATTCAATGGAGCCTAGCGGGATCGAACCGCTGACCTCCTGCGTGCAAAGCAGGCGCTCTCCCAGCTGAGCTAAGGCCCCACAAGACCTCTCAAAACTAAATAAGAAACTCAAGTACATTCCGTTCTTCCTTAGAAAGGAGGTGATCCAGCCGCACCTTCCGATACGGCTACCTTGTTACGACTTCACCCCAATCATCTATCCCACCTTAGGCGGCTGGCTCCAAAAGGTTACCTCACCGACTTCGGGTGTTACAAACTCTCGTGGTGTGACGGGCGGTGTGTACAAGGCCCGGGAACGTATTCACCGCGGCGTGCTGATCCGCGATTACTAGCGATTCCGACTTCATGTAGGCGAGTTGCAGCCTACAATCCGAACTGAGATTGGCTTTAAGAGATTAGCTTGCCGTCACCGACTCGCAACTCGTTGTACCAACCATTGTAGCACGTGTGTAGCCCAGGTCATAAGGGGCATGATGATTTGACGTCATCCCCACCTTCCTCCGGTTTATTACCGGCAGTCTCGCTAGAGTGCCCAACTGAATGATGGCAACTAACAATAGGGGTTGCGCTCGTTGCGGGACTTAACCCAACATCTCACGACACGAGCTGACGACAACCATGCACCACCTGTCACCGATGTACCGAAGTAACTTTCTATCTCTAGAAATAGCATCGGGATGTCAAGACCTGGTAAGGTTCTTCGCGTTGCTTCGAATTAAACCACATGCTCCACCGCTTGTGCGGGCCCCCGTCAATTCCTTTGAGTTTCAACCTTGCGGTCGTACTCCCCAGGCGGAGTGCTTAATGCGTTAGCTGCGGCACTGAATCCCGGAAAGGATCCAACACCTAGCACTCATCGTTTACGGCGTGGACTACCAGGGTATCTAATCCTGTTCGCTCCCCACGCTTTCGAGCCTCAGCGTCAGTTACAGACCAGAGAGCCGCTTTCGCCACCGGTGTTCCTCCATATATCTACGCATTTCACCGCTACACATGGAATTCCACTCTCCCCTTCTGCACTCAAGTTTGACAGTTTCCAAAGCGAACTATGGTTGAGCCACAGCCTTTAACTTCAGACTTATCAAACCGCCTGCGCTCGCTTTACGCCCAATAAATCCGGACAACGCTCGGGACCTACGTATTACCGCGGCTGCTGGCACGTAGTTAGCCGTCCCTTTCTGGTAAGCTACCGTCACAGTGTGAACTTTCCACTCTCACACTCGTTCTTGACTTACAACAGAGCTTTACGATCCGAAAACCTTCTTCACTCACGCGGCGTTGCTCGGTCAGGGTTGCCCCCATTGCCGAAGATTCCCTACTGCTGCCTCCCGTAGGAGTCTGGGCCGTGTCTCAGTCCCAGTGTGGCCGATCACCCTCTCAGGTCGGCTATGTATCGTCGCCTAGGTGAGCCGTTACCTCACCTACTAGCTAATACAACGCAGGTCCATCTTGTAGTGGAGCAATTGCCCCTTTCAAATAAATGACATGTGTCATCCATTGTTATGCGGTATTAGCTATCGTTTCCAATAGTTATCCCCCGCTACAAGGCAGGTTACCTACGCGTTACTCACCCGTTCGCAACTCATCCAAGAAGAGCAAGCTCCTCTCTTCAGCGTTCTACTTGCATGTATTAGGCACGCCGCCAGCGTTCGTCCTGAGCCAGGATCAAACTCTCATTAAAATTTTTAATAATTGTTCGAGCGTTAACTCATTACCGTCATCTGACGATTTATTCTTGTAAATTGACAGGTTATAATTTCTTCTATCATAACCCTGCACTTGGTTTCTTATTCAGTTCTCAAAGGTCTTTGTCTCTCTTAAGACAACTCCTATATTCTAGCAAATCTAGAATAGTTTGTCAACACTTTTTTCGAAGTTTTTTTACTTCTCGTGTTCGCCGCCCCTTCCGAAACAGCTTATTTATAATATCATCTCTGACTTATCTTGTCAATAACTTTTTTAAAGTTTTGGAACCTTTTCAAGTTTGTGGTAAGTCTGTTAAGACAACTTTTATATCTTAACACCCAAATCAATACTTGTCAATAGGGTTTTTGAAAAAAATAAAGCAGTACAATCATGTACTGCTAAATAAATTATTTAAAAATTTCTTTTACTTGCATTATAACCATATTTTTCAATGAAATCTTGGCGAAACTCAAGTAAATTGTCATCTATAATAGCTTGTCGTACCTTGGCCATTAAATTTACCAAGAAGTAGAGATTATGATAACTTGTCAGGCGAATTCCAAACGTTTCATCTGCTTTCAACAAATGTCTCACATAAGCACGTGTGTAATTCTTACATGTATAACAATCACACTCAGGATCTATAGGACTAAAATCTTCTGCATACGCCGCATTTTTTACCACGAGACGCCCTTGACTCGTCATACAAGTTCCGTTTCGAGCAATTCGAGTTGGAAGAACACAATCATACATATCAACGCCACGGATAACACCGTCAATCAAACTATCTGGTGCTCCTACTCCCATAAGATAACGTGGCTTATTTTCAGGTAGTAGAGGTACAGTAAAGTCTAGTACGGCATTCATCTCTTCATGAGTTTCTCCAACCGCAAGACCTCCAATTGAATAACCTGGAAAATCCATAGAAACCAAATCCTGTGCAGACTGTCTGCGAAGATCTTCAAAACCTGCTCCCTGCACAATTCCAAATAGGCCTTGATCATGTGGGCGACGGTGTGCTTTTAGCCCTCGTTCTGCCCAACGACTTGTCCGTTCAATAGAATTTTTCACATAATCGTATGGTTGGTAAAATTGAGGACATTCGTCAAAGCTCATCATAATATCTGAACCGAGATTATTCTGAATCGAGATCGCTTTTTCAGGAGATAAAAACATCTTACTTCCATTAAGGTGATTTTTAAATGTTACACCTTGTTCAGAAATATTGCGTTTTTCTGCCAATGAATAAACTTGGAAACCACCGCTATCTGTAAGAATCGCTTGGTCCCAATTCATGAATTTATGGAGTCCTCCAGCTTTAGCAACGAGCTCATCACCAGGTCTTAGCCATAAATGATAGGTATTGGCCAAAATAATTCCTGAACCCATCTGTTTTAATTCTTCAGGGGATTGCGTTTTTACTGTAGCTTGGGTGCCTACAGGCATAAACATCGGCGTTGGAAAAGTTCCATGAGGCGTGATAATTTCCCCCAGGCGTGCTCCTGTGTGTTTTTCTTTCTTTATAAGACGATATTTAATAGGAAAACCAGTCATTTATACTCCTTACATTAGGAAAAACAGTCCTAAGTATTTTTTAGTCAGTGGTCATTATCCACAACCGCTTTAGTTTATCAAAAATTACAAGAATTGTCAGCTCTATATTTTCAAACTCTCGATGAATACCATCAAACACCAACACTAACATTCATAGCAAACAAAAAAACAACAGTCTCGAGCACTGTTGCTTTCAATAACGTCTTATGCTGAAAGAACTTTACGTCCTTTACGACGACGAGCTGCAAGAACACGACGTCCGTTTTTAGTTGACATACGGTGACGGAATCCGTGTTTACGTTGACGACGGATTTTACTTGGTTGATAAGTACGTTTCACGTTGAATACCTCCTGATAGATTTTCGTATTCGTTTAGCCGGCTATTTTTGATCAGTTACTAAACATACCATACTATTTTATAGCAATAGCTTAATCTTGTCAAGAATTACTTAGATATTAATTTTATTATATCTTTGAAACCCTTAGGCTGGTGATAATTGTAGACCACATTACTATCCCTATATCATCGCTTGCTCATAACCTTCTTGCTATTTTAGCTATTTTCTTGAGCACCTCTTTTCGCTTATGGTCACCCATATACTCAACAGGTGAAATCTGGGTAACTTTGACCGATTTAATACCACAAGGTTTTAGGACTTGAAATTTTAGAACTTTGCTATAATCTTGAACTAAAGGTAGAACTATCTTTGGTGTATTGTGGGTTGTAATAATCCAAGCTTTCCCAGTCAGTTTACCATCCAATCCACGGGGTGTATTTTCATAGGCAAAACTAGCAGCAAAGACGCGTTCAATAAATCCTTTCAGGATAGCCGGCATTCCACTCCACCAAATTGGAAAAATAAAAATCAACTGATCTGCCCAAATTATTAAATCTCGATAGTCTTTCATAGCTACATCGTGCGCTAGGTCTCTTCTCCTATGCGTTGTATCAAAGCGTAAAACAGGATCGAACCGCTCTTTATACAAATCTAGAACCTTTAACTCATGTTTAGACGATAAATTCTCCTTGACTGTCTCTAGTATAGAGGCATTGTAGCTCTTGTCGTTTGGATGTGTGTAGATAATTAAGGTTTTCATTGTTTAGCTCCTTTAACGTAGATGTCTAACATAGTACTAACAGTCTCTTCAATAGTGTTACTATTGAAATTATCACCAATAGGACTCCTTACCAAAACAGCTAATCCAGTAATAAAACTCCAGATATGAACTAATATTTCTGTCTCACTACCAGAAATGTTCATTTCACTCTTTAGCTTCAAAACCACACTCTTAAAGTGCTCAAATCCTGGTAAATGGGCATTAACAGAGATACTGTCCTGGGTTAGTTCCATATAATTGAAAGGAAACTTAATAAATAAGGCCTCAAAACTGTTTGTTTCTTTTTGAGCAAATTCCACAAAATTACACCCCATTAATACTAATTGATCCCTTACATCAAGAGAAGAGTCTATTCCTTGTGTCAGATACTTCAAAAAGATCTCAGATAAACGCTCTAAAACTACCTGAAGATATACACCCTTATTTTCAAAGTGCTTATAAGGTGCCCCATGGGTGACCCCACATCTTTGAGCCACCGTTCGGATAGATAGTTGATTGACACCTCTCGTTCTTATCTCCTCGACTCCAGTTGCGATTAACTTTTCCTTCAATTCAGCAGTATTACGTTTCATTTTGACTCCTATTTCCATCTAAGTAGACAGCGACTACCTTTTAAATAAAGTATACACCGTCTACTTTTTATTGTCAAAAAAACTAGCCTTCAAATAAGACTAGTTTCTGTAAGCAATAAACGCTATTGTAATCATACTTTTGTCACAACAACGTAACGATTAGGATCATCCCCTTCTGAGTGACTTTCAACACCTTCAATTTGAGAAAGTGCCTTATGGATAATTTTTCGTTCGCTATTCGTCATTGGATCCATAACGTACTCTCGACCTGTTTCTTTTACTTTAGCTGCCATTTTTTCTGCTAAATCAATCAAAGTCTCTGTGCGTTGCTCCAAATAATCACGAACATTAAGAACAACACTAAAACGTTTAGAATGACGATCGTGCAAATAATTTTGCGCTAAAAGTTGTAAAGACTTGAGAACCTTGCCATGATAACCGATAACACGACCAGGTTGGTCTGTTTCAATCTGAATGATAATATTGCGACGATTGTGACTAACCTCTAGACTAGCATCAACATCCATTTCATAGATAATTTTTTCGAGGTAAGATAAAACATCATCTGCAGCCCCTTGAATATCTTCTAAATTATTTTCAGAAGACTCATCTGAACTAAACTCAGAGGACACTAAAGAACTGAAAGCCCCTTCAGAAGTCCCCGAAGTTTGAACTTGAGTAACCGGTTCTAGTTGGGGTTCAAGCGAATTTGCCATAAATTCTGTCACACCCTCTTCTGATGATTCACGCTTAACAGATAGCGGAATAATTGTTGCCTTGGGTTGCTCTTGTTTCTTATCTGGTAACTCTTCACCAAGGGTCTCTGTAGACACTGGTTGCTTTAAGTCTTCTTGTGCAATTTCCTTATTATCTGAAACCGCAACGAGTTTTGTCACTTTATTGAAAGCAATCGTTTCGTCTTTTGGACTTGCGACAGAATCGTCTAATTGTTTTATAGCATCAGGAGCCACTTTAACGGTGTTTTGATCTGCTTCATGAGCTATCTTTTCATTTATTGGTTCAACACTAACTCGAGCTGGCTTCTTTCCGAACCCTAGAAAACCTTTTTTCTCACGAGAAATCACCTTAATATGAGCCTTCATACGGGGTAAATTAAGATCTTTCAAACCTTTTTCGATAGCTTGTTCGACTGTTCGTCCAGAATAGACAACCATAATAAGCCTCCTTATTTACGTTTATGCGCCTTTTTCTTGGCACGACGAATCTTAGCTTTACGTTCTTTTTCTTCCGCTTCCAAACGATTACGTTCTTCAATGATTTTAAACGGATTATTAAAAACCAAAATCTGAACAACTTGGAAGGCGTTCGAAACTGCCCAGTAAAGTGCTACCCCTGAAGAAATCTGAGTTCCAAACCAGAAAATAAAGATTGGAAGCATGATATTCATAACAAGAAGCATTGCACTACGATCTTTAGCTGCCTTATTTGTCAACCAAGTTGAAAGGAAGGTGAAAGCAGCCGCCAAAATCGGAAGAATAAAGTAAGGATCTTTCTGACCTAGGTCAACCCAGAGGAATGTTCCTTCTCGCAACTCTGGCACTCGTGTGAGCGCTCCATAAAGAGCCATCAAAATAGGAAATTGGATTAAGAGAGGAACGAAGCTTGCGTAAGGATTTACACCATGCTCTTTATAAAGATCTTGTTGTGCATAAGCAAGAGCTTCACGATTCTCGCGTCCAGGATACTCACTCTGCAAGCGACGTAACTCTGGCTGCAACTCTTGTAGTTCACGGCTGACTTAATTTGGCGATTATACAAAGGAATCATTACTGCACGAATTAAGATCGTGAAAATAATAATACCTAATCCAATAGAACCACCAAATGAAAGCCCTTGAATAGCCTTCCCAAACATTAAAATAAGACGTTCCCAAAGGCCTGTGGAGTGACTTGTAACATCACTTCGTCCACACGCGGACAAAAGCAAGAGAGCTCCTGCACCTAAAACAGATATATTAAGTTTTTTCTTCACTAAAAACTCCTTTTTAATACGATAAAGAACTGCTTCGCTTCCATTCATTAATGAGTATCTCAAAAATCAAGAGTGATTTTAGTTTATCCTACAATGTAAAGAAGCAAAATAATCTACTAGTCCTTATATAACTTTGCTATTTTTAAGACATGAACGAGATTGCTATAAATGTCTTGATAACTTAAGTCTTCGACACCTTTACGAGCAATAACGACAAAATCTTGATGTTCTAACTGAGATGACATGTCCATCAGTGCATGTCGTAGACGACGTTTTACCCGATTCCGAGTAACCGCATTACCAAGACGCTTACTGACTGACAAACCTACTCTAAAATGAGGTAGATCACGATCCAGACAGTAGACAACAAATTTTCGATTAGCAACACTGTGCCCTGCATCAAATAATGCTTTAAAGTCTTTCTCTTTCTTAACGCGATAAGATTTTTTCAAAATGCGACTCCAAACTCAAAATTAGTACTATTATATCATAAATAGCAAAAAAGCCCAAAACCTTATGGTTAGGGCCTTAGAGACTTATTTTTTTAGAGCTTTTTGAGCTTCTTTGATTTGCCATTTAACCTGGTCAAAACCAGTTCCACCAAGGGAATGACGACGTTCAACAGCTGTATGAGATTTAAGTGTCTCATAGATGTCCTCTTCAATTAAATCTGAAACTTCTTGATAACGTTCGAGAGGAACATCCTGAAGGTAATAACCAGCTTTGGTACACTCAAGGACAAGTTTTCCAACAATCTCATGTGCTTCACGGAATGGTAGGCCTTTGGATGCAAGATAATCAGCCAACTCTGTAGCATTTGAAAAATCTTTCTCTGTTGATTCTGCCATATGTTTGTCATTAACAGTCATTGTATTGAGCATACCTGCGAGAATATCAATAGCGACAGTAATCGTTTCTACCGTATCAAACATACCCTCTTTATCTTCTTGGAGATCTTTATTGTAGGCCAAAGGTAATGACTTCATGACGGTCAATAATCCAATCAAATTGCCATAGACACGACCTGATTTCCCACGAATTAGTTCTGCCATATCTGGGTTTTTCTTTTGAGGCATAATGGAAGAGCCTGTTGAAAAAGTATCAGATAGAGTTACAAACTTAAACTCGTTAGAACACCAGTTAATGATTTCTTCACAAATACGTGTCGTATGCATCATGAGAATACTTGAGTTTGACAAGAATTCGAGAATAAAGTCACGATCGGAAACAGCATCCAAGGAATTGCTATATGGTTTTGCAAAGCCCATTAAGTCAGATGTCATATTACGATCAATCGGGAAAGTTGTTCCTGCTAGTGCAGCAGCTCCAAGTGGAGAGATATCCGTATGCTTGATATTAAATTCAAAACGTTCGGCATCACGTGTAAACATGTTGTAATAAGCCATCAAGTGGTGACCAAAAGAAATCGGTTGTGCATGCTGCAAGTGGGTGTAGCCTGGCATAATTGTATAGGTATGTTTGTCTGCTAGATTGACCAAAGTAGCACGTAAGTTATCGAGCTTCTCAATAACTTCCACTAGTTTGGCTTTTAGATACAAGTGCATATCCGTAGCTACTTGGTCGTTACGTGAACGTGCTGTATGAAGTTTTCCTGCTACTGGTCCAATTTTAGCTGTCAAAAGACTCTCCATATTCATATGAATATCTTCATTGGAAACATCAAATTCTAGTTTACCAGCCTTATATTCCTCAAGCAGTTCTTCCAAGCCCTGTTTAATTTGCAATGCTTCCTCTTTGGTAATAATTCCTGTCTCACCGAGCATCGTAACATGGGCAATAGATCCTTTCAAATCAAACTCTGCCATCTTTTGGTCAAAGGAGATTGAAGCACCAAATTCTTCTACCCATTTTTCAAGACTAGCTTCGAACCGACCGCCCCATAGTTTATGATTTTCTGCCATAGTTTTATTTTGAAGATTACCCCACACTGGGATAATCTTCCATCCTTTCTTAATACTTATAACAAGCAACGACCTCTTTGGTCACAATAACTTAAATGAAAAAAGCTAGATAGTATTTGTCTAGCTTAATTTGTCTCTCTGGACACTTGTTTTCCTAAAACCCGATCTCTGTCGTAGTTTATTTAGGCTCGTGACGCCTCTCAGAACGCCTTAACGATAATAATATAAGTTATAAGAAAAGAGTATCAGATGTGGCTCTCTGTCCACTTTTATCTGATAAGAAGCGTTTTTCTTCTAATAGTCTACTTTTCTTATGTAATCTGTCATTAATTGTCAAATGGATGGTTAACTTGTGAATTAACCTGAGTTGGAAGACCCCAAAGCTTGATAAATCCAATTGCAGCATCCTGATCAAAGCTGTCAGCTGATGTGTAAGTAGCCAAGTTTTCATCATACAATGAATTAGCTGATTGACGTGCTACTACTTGAGCATGCCCTTTGTAAAGCTTAACTTTAGCGATACCATTAACAACTTTTTGTGTTTCCTTAATATAAGCAATGATAGCTTGTGTTGCTGGGCTAAACCACAAAGCATTGTAGATAAGGTTTGACAATTCATTTTCAAGAATTGGTTTAAAGTGAGAAACTTCACGTACCAAAGTTAAGTCCTCAATTTCTTTATGAGCTGTCAAAAGGGCGATAGCTCCTGGACATTCATAAATTTCACGAGATTTGATACCTACAAGACGGTTCTCAACGTGGTCGATACGTCCGACGCCATGCTTACCAGCAATAACATTCATTTCTTGGATAAGGTCAGCCAATTTCATTTCTTTACCGTTAAGAGCAACTGGTTTCCCTTCTTTAAAGGTTACATCGACATATTCAGCTTCATCTGGCGCAGACTCTGGTGAATTGGTAATCCCAAAAGCTTCTTCTGGAGCTTGATTCCAAGGATTTTCAAGAACACCACACTCGTTAGCACGTCCCCAAAGGTTTTGATCGACTGAGTAAGGATTATCAAGGTCTGCTGGAACTGGAACACCATTAGCCTTAGCATACTCAATTTCTTCCTCACGAGACCATTTCCATTCACGTACTGGCGCTACTACTTTAAGACTTGGATCTAGGGCAGCAATGGCAACTTCGAAACGAACTTGGTCATTACCTTTACCAGTACAACCGTGAGCGATAGTCGTTGCTCCTGTTTTATGAGCAATCTCAACCAATTTTTTAGCAATAATTGGACGACTAAGCGCTGAAACCAAAGGATATTTTTGTTCATAGTAAGCGTGAGCTTGAAGTGCTGGAAGCACATAATCTTCAGCAAACTCATCTTTGACATCAAGTACATAAGATTCTACAGCTCCAACCGTCAAAGCCTTGTCATGGATAAACTCAAGGTCTTTACCTTCGCCGACGTCCATACAAACAGCGATAACATCGTAATCTTTTTTAAGCCAAGTAATAGCGACTGAGGTATCAAGACCTCCCGAATAGGCAAGGATAACTTTCTCTTTTGACATAATATTTTTCTCTTTTCTTATATTTTCTTGTGGTTGCTATCTCTATCAACCTTACGAGATTAATTATATTGCATATTTATTCACTTGTCAACACTTTTTTGTTATTTTTTTATATTTATTTAGTTTTTGTTTGTTTTTATTTATTCTTTTGACCTAAAAAAAGTGCTTAATTCTTAATTTTTTTATTCAATTTTTATGCAAGAGGTGATGAAAAATAAAAAACACTTTTTGAAAACTATACCAATAGATTCAAAAGCATCTTTAACTATTTATCTTCTAAAATGCCAAAAGGCCTGTACAAAGTACAGACCTTTTGAACAACAGCATCATCGGTAGAGAACACAACAGCAATTTTAGATAGAATGAATGAGGGAAATTATTATGTTTAAGGGACTAACTTAAACCATACATTCTTCTTGCTCTCTAACCTTGATTACATTATAGCATGCAATCCCCAAATGTATATCTTGATTTCCTAAAATGTCGAATTTCACTCACAGAATGTATTTTTTATCCTAATCTGCACTAATGCCCTTAAAAAAAAAAAACGGCTTGATTTCTCAAGCCTATTAATTTCTATAAAAAAGATATGTAATTGGACGAGCGGCCAATAAAAAATGGGGATTAGGAAAAAGTTATATAAAAGTACATTATTTATTTTCATAAAGTGTATGTAGATTTCAATAAGATTGACGATGTCTCATTTCCGAATCACATATCTTGATTATATAATAACTTTTTTTCAATTTAATTGTCTATACGATTTCATAGAATGTCGTTTTTTCATCCTGAACTGCATTTTTTTTAGTCATTTTTTTATAAATCTCTAAATTTCATCACTAAAGGACATCTATTTTGTGTTTTTACAGAATTTGTTCACTTATAAGATTATCAATCACCTATGAAATAAACACATGCTTTTTTAGACTAAAAAGAACATTAGTCATCGACTAATGTTCTTTTACCTCTGACCATTTTTTAAGCAGGGCCTTCATTTTCAAACGTGAAACTGGACAAGAATCGCCATTTTCAAAGTAAATCATCAACTGAGTCTTATCAATACGAGATATGTTATCCAAATTAACTAAAAAGGAGCGATGACAAGAAAAGAGTTTTTTATTTACCGAAGTAATATCTCCAAGATTGGCATAAAACTCCAGACGCTCTGTTTTGGTAATTAGCATCACCTTATGAGGTGTCACAGCAGTCGCAAAATAATAAATATCTCTCATAGGGACTTGGATCCGAGACTGAGCGGTTTCAAACACAAATATCTCATCATCATCCACATCTCCAATTTTTTGGTTCACAAAAGTCAATGTTTGTTTTAGTTGTTGTTTGAATTCTGCATTAGAAACTGTCTTATCAATGAAATCTAGTGCAGAAACCTTGTATTTAAAACTGATCGGTGCAAACTCTGAGTGAGTTGTTACAAAAATAATAACTGCATTAGCATCTTGTTGGCGAATTTCTGAGGCGACTTCTAGCCCCTTCTTTCGCTCACCATCAATATCGATATCTAAAAGGAAAACCTGATGGTTGCCCTTCTCGTTGATACTGGACAATAGTTTGTGAGGTTTAGAAAAAACTTCAAGTTTTCGTACGGAAAACGTGCCCTCTGAAACCAATTCTCGGATGATGTCGCTAATGCGTGTTTGCTGCATTAAGTCATCTTCTAAAATGTATATATTCATATTAGGGCCTCATTTCTAGTATTTGCATCATTTTATGATTCTGACTACGGACAGAAAAGGAAGTGTTCGGATAACGTTCCAAGATATCTTGAACAGCATTAACACCTATACCACCCTCAGGATGAGAAAGCCGGGTACTCATCATCGAAAGTGGCATTTGCTCGTCTGCAATTGTACTTTCAATAATAAAACTCTGGCAATCCTCTTCATCAAAATAGGCCAGACTAATAAAACCTTCACTGGCTTTACGAGCACCATCAATAGCATTATCCATGAGGTGACCCAAAACAACAGCTAAATCTAAATCAGTTAGATAGTTATGAATCACTGGATCTGGAATCTCTGCATGAATATTGAGGCGATGCATCTGAGCTTCATGATATTTTGATGAAAGTAGACTATGAATACTTGGATTTTGGATATTATCCAAATCTGTGACCTGAGTTGAAAAACTATGCTGATCTCGATTGACATAAAGATCAACCAAATCTTTTTTATAAGAACGAATATCCCCTGTTCTTTCGATATCTCTCAGATTATTAAGTAGGAAATTATAGTTAGAGCGAACATGCATCAAGTCTCTATACAAACCTTCTACCCTGGTATTCTCACGCTTCAAATCATCAAGATAGTTGGCTTGCTTCATCGCTAAATCCTGCTCTATTTTTTCCTTAGCAAACTGGTTTACAGCACCAAGTACAAAGAGGAGTAAATAGAGATATCCCATTACTAATGGCAACCTAAATCTACTCTCAAGATGTAACTCTGGGAAATAAGTATCAAATGTCGACACTAAAAAGATAACTAAATAATAAAGTAAAAGAAGCATGTTGACCAAACCCAGACGGTTCTTTTTTTCTTGTTGGGCAGCAACTTTCAAGATATCTGTAAAATCTAGACGTAAAATAAAATCTACTATTCTGACCGTCAACATGACGAAGGAAAGTGGTACCATAGACCACCAAATATTAGTGTTTAAAGTGTCAACAGTTATACCAAGTATCGGTGGAAAGAAGAAGGTAGCCAAAAAACGTCTTGCCAAATCGACTAGTACCACCGGTGTAAAAACCTAGAAAAAAAGCGCTCTACAGAGGTGACACTTTTTATTCAATTGGTAACTAAATGTCAATGTTACAATGGCTACTAAGGAGGTACTATGCCTATATAGCGTCCAATGAGTTGTCCCCAAATGCATAGAGCAACATCAAATAACAAATAAAGTATACGATTTTTAAGATTAGTGTTTTGTCCACCAATACGTAAGTAGATATCCCAAATAATGATAAACATCAAAATTTGAAATAGGATGTTACCCAGCATAGTTGTCCCTCTCCTTTCTACGATTATAGTCCTACCGTGACAATTTGATAGGTTTTAAATAATTCTTTTTTATTTGTTAAACCGATACCGTTTGACCAGCAAAACTGGGCAAAATCACGACTAATAGCCAGACTATCATCGAGTTTCGGATCAGCTTCCTGATTGGTATTCTCAAGAATAAAGCTGAGATTACCATCCTCATTCTGTTGAATAAGGAAACCAATATCTGTCTCCGGCTCCTTGGCCCAAAGTTTTTCAGCTAAGTTCATGCAACGTTCTAAAACTCCAATAAGAACTGCAATATTTAAATTGTTAGGATAAGCATCAACATTGACATCCAACCTAACGGTGATACCTTTTTGTTCCAAAGGAATGATTTGGTTTACAATCCAACTTCTTAATACCGGATAAGGAATCTCAAACAGAGGAGCCAACTTATCATTTAAGTCCAAATTATCAAGTTTAAGATGATTCAAATGCTCATGATAAACGGATAAAACCTCTGATAATTGATTTTTAGCCAATGGAGTCTCAAGAGCTACCAAAAGACTCTCAAAATCTTTTTCAATAGGTTTTACTTTTGTAAAAAGATCCTCAATATGTTTATTATAGACTTCCAAGTTATAGACATAAGTCTCCACAGCTTCCTTACTACGTTCTCTGACAAATTTATGAGAATAGCGGTTCAAGGTTGTTACCATTAGGAGATAAACTGCCATTGCAATAAAAATTGGCCCTCCCACATCACTACCTGTTGATACCAAAAGAGTACTACAAGTAATGTAGAGTGCAAAGGTCAGATCAACGGCTATCAACAGACGTTCACGACCACGTGAATAAATCAATTCCTTGACCTTATCAACATCTGAACTGGAAAGGTAATTGATATAGAGAAAGAATGGATAAATCAGTACAAACGATAACAATTTGAGGAAGAAGTTTTCTTGAATCTCACTCAAAGTCATATTTGTAAACAGATTATTGAATACATAAAATGGAGTAAAAGTCGCAAATAAATCTGTAAAAATAACCGAGAAAGCTCCAAAAAAGAGGCTTGCCCAGATCGTCAAACGATGTTCCCGACGTTCCTTTAAGGCCAAAGCTAAAAAGATAACAACTTGATAATAGAAGCCATCACCCTTACCAAGTGATACCACTATACCTAAGAGACTTAGACAAAATACTTTCCAGTAAGCTAATGTGCTCCTTGTTAGTTTTTTATAAATAAACCAGGTAATATGAAAACTAATAATCTGAATAATACTATTTTCAAGGGATACCATGGTCCAAAGCTGTAAGTTCATGATAATATTTCCTGTTTATACTCAAGAGACATTTTCGTCATCTTCTTCAATGAGTTCTTGACCTGCCTTTTTCAAAATATCTTGATAGGTTTGTTCAATAAGGTCAAAATCCCCACTATCAATACTTGTCTGCATACTAATGAGTATGTTTTCATAATCATGTTTAAACGAACGTACACTCTTATAGGCAGTTTCGATTTTTTCATTATAAGCTTCCAGACTCCTCAAGTGATCCTCTTGTTCTCTGAGAATTTTGCTATCACGTACGTCTTTACCGTAGGAAACAAAACGAACAAGAATATACATGTGTATAAGGAAACCAACCCAAATATAAATTTGAGGGTAACCTGGGAGATAGGTCTGACTAAGAAGCAAGGAGAATATCTCCTGCTTAAAGAGGATAAGAAGATAACTGATAATTAAAATATAATCAACTTGCAAGAGCATGCTCTTATATTTATCCTGCAAGTCCTGATATGGTTCCTGGAAAAAGCTATCTAAACCGAACATTTTTTGCAAGCCTAGAAAGAAGGGAAGAACAACACTATCTACAGCCAGGATTCCTAAATGGTTTGGAACCAACTCGACCGGCTTATTAAAGAAAACTCGAAAAAGATAAAAACTAAAGAAACTTGTAATCAGGGTCCAAAAGACAGGGGAAAAGAAAGCATAAAAATACTTTTCTTCTCGTAGAGCCTGAGGTTTTTCAATAAAAATAAAGACTAGGAGATAGATTGCATCTGGAATGTCAATTTGCCATAGCACCTTGGCTAACCACTTAACGGCAGTTACTACGATTACATAAGGAATGTAACGGTAAGTAAAAACATCTAGATAAGCCATTCTAGCTAAAATCACAAGATGTGAAACGACAACAACCAAAGCAATAAGGCCATCAATCGCAAGTTGCATATGCTTTCCCCCTTTCTATTTCCCTCATCCTATCCTCCACAAATAGTATCTTTGATTTATCAATTATCCTGAAAAGAGAGGACCTGTGTAAAATGATGGTCACAACTACGAGTCTCAAGATTTACTTTTGGATAGCGATTAAGTATATCTGCGACCTTAGACAAACCAAGCCCTCGGCCTTCACCTTTGCTAGAAACCCCTTCATCAAAAATCCTTGATACAGGAATACGTTCTTCTCTGGTTGTATTGTCAATAACCAAGATAAGATAACCTTGATTTTTAAAGAAAGATATAGTTAAAGTAGGATCTTCAGAATCCACCGCCGACTCAATAGCATTATTTAAGAAGACAGAAGAAATCACAACCAAATCTAAGGCCTCTATCTGAGTTGACGATATGACATCTGGCAACTCCAAGTTAACCTTAATTCCTAAGTTCTCTGCCTCAAGCACTTTAGCAGAAAAGAGACTCTTGAGAGATGTGATTTCTAAGTTGATCAAACGTGATAATTCATAATTTGACAACGTTAAGCTATTACCAGATTTCTCTAAAAGTTCTGCATACTCTTGTTTCAAAGCAGGTAAGTCTCGACGTTGGATACTAACCTCCATTGTCTTAAGCCCTTCGAGATAATCCTTCTTCACCTGAGAAATATCATTATAGAGTTTTTCTAAACGGTGACTATATTCTTCTAAACTTTCCTCGTGTCTAGCCATTTCTTCAGCCAACTGATCCTTCACTCTTCTCTTAGAATAAATATTAAGCTGAGCAAAGAGCAAAATAAAGAGGATGGAGTAGACAACCGTAATACTGCCTGCTAAATAAATAAAGAGCCCTGTGTAAGGAAAGATGTTACTGGCATAGAAAATAATTAAAGATAAAATAATATAAGCCAGAGTCACCCCAACCAATAAGCGTTGTCTAACTTGGTAAGTATGGTTATTTCCCATAACATTGAGAGCACCAAAGTCAATAAAGAACACTTTGACAATCAGATGAAAAATTGGGTAAATCAAGAGATAAGACAAAGCAATGAGTACTGGGGTGTCTTTGACCTGTAAATAATTAATTTGAAAAATCCATGGGAAAAAGTAAAGTTGAAGCAGCTTCGAGGTGACTTCAACAAAAACCCACGGCAAAAAGGTGAAAAGAAAAGAATTCTTTTTACTACTTGATATTTTATTTAAGAAAAGATAGCAGAACAAAAGTGCTAAGAGCGACCCTGTAATGCCTCCAACAAATAGAGAGAGCAAGAGACTCCCTGCGATAAACCAGCATTTACTCTTCCAAGTTTTGAGTAAACCTGACATATCGTGACTAACAATTAAAATAGCCAATAGGCGTAGAACCGTAAATAAAACGATCATCTCTAGACTCCCCCCTTCCTTTCAAAATCAACCTACTTTATTGTAACATAAATATATAATTTAGCGTCACTCCTATTAGAAAAAGCTAAAAATATAAAGCTATTTTTTCCTGATTGAGAACAATCTAACATCAGACGACCCCACATATCCCTTACTTTTCATAAACATAAAAAAGAGCTTAGAAAAACCAAGCTCTTCAACTGACTCATTACCTCTTTTTATGGGTACATGCCGATAACGTAGTAGAAATACCAACCAAATCTTCTCATAATGCTCACTCCTCCCTATTTTTTATTACCAATCTATTATAAAACTAATTTAAAGTTTTGAAAATGATGATATGATTACGAAATATCATCATTATATTACAAATGCAGTCTTATCAATAATCATATAATCATTGACACATCACTTATGTGCATTCGAAAACCCAACAATTGTTGGGTTTGTTTTTATAGTGTTGCAAGAACTTGATCAATATGTTTGATTGATTTTTCACGTCCGAGCAAGAAAATAGTATCTGGCAATTCTGGACCGTGCATTTCTCCTGAAACAGCAATACGAATTGGCATGAAGAGATTTTTCCCTTTGATTCCTGTTTCTTTTTGAACAGCCTTAATTTGTGGGAAAATGTTTTCAACAACAAACTCATCATCAGACATAGCTTCGAGTTTGGCTTTAAAGGCTTTAAGTACTGTTGGTACTGTTTCACCAGCCATAACTTCTTTTTCAGCCTCTGTCAATTCTGGGAAATCTTCAAAGAAGAGGTCTGTAAGAGGGACAATTTCTTCTGCTGCTGTCATTTGTGGTTTGTAGAGTTCCACTAATTTTTCAGCTTTATCTGTCAAACGACCAGCTTCTTCCAAGAAAGGTTTGCAAAGAGCAAAGACCTTATCGAAATCTGCATTCTTAATGTAGTCGTTACTCATCCAGTCCAATTTTTTCTGGTCAAAGGCCGCTGGTGACTTGCTTAGACGGTTTTCATCAAAAAGTTTAATGAGTTCTTCACGAGAAAAGATTTCGTCTTCACCGCCAGGATTCCAACCAAGAAGAGCAATAAAGTTAAAGACTGCTTCTGGAAGGTAACCTTTTTTACGGTAATCTTCGATAAATTGAAGGGTGTTAGTGTCACGTTTAGACAACTTCTTACCAGTTTCAGAATTGATGATAAGGGTCATGTGTCCAAACTCAGGGGCTTCCCAACCAAGGGCTTCATAAACCATGAGTTGTTTTGGTGTATTGGCAATATGGTCATCTCCACGGATAACGTGTGAAATTTGCATATCGTGGTCATCAACAACTACCGCAAAGTTGTAAGTTGGGTATCCATCTTTCTTCTGGATAACCCAATCACCACCGATATTACCACCTTCAAATTCGATATCTCCCTTAACGATATCATGCCATTTATAAATCCCTGACTCATTAACCGCCAAACGAACTGTAGGTACAATACCTGCCGCTTCACGTTCTGCGATGTAGGCAGCTTTTTCTTCTTCAGTCATGCCAAGGAACTCGTTAATGTAACGAGGAGTTTCACCAGCTGCTTCTTGACGTTCACGCTCTGCAGCTAACTCTTCTTCAGTTACGTATGACTTATAGGCTTTACCTTCTGCCAAAAGTTGATCAATATATTTTTGGTAAAGTGGTAAACGTTCTGATTGACGATAGTTTTCGTGTGTTTCAGGACTTTCATCCCAGTCAATTCCCAACCAACGCAAGTTATCAAGCTGTGAACGCTCACCATCTTCAACGTGACGTTTACGGTCAGTATCTTCAATACGGATAATGAATGTACCACCATGATGACGTGCATAAAGGTAGTTAAACAATGCTGTACGAGCATTACCAATGTGTAGAAGCCCTGTTGGACTTGGTGCGTAACGAACGCGGATATCTTTAGCCAAGATAAATCTCCTTTTTTTGTTTCATTCTTCAGTCTTTGGATACCTATTGAGCCTAAAGTCCCTTCCTTAGGACTAACCTTAAGATGATAAGTACCAGTAGGCAACTCTATCCCCCAAACTTTCCAAATAAAAATCTAGAAGCGAGTACCAATCTTTCTTATTATATCACAATCTAGGGGTGGTTCGAGAAATTTTGTTAAAAAAACGACTACCTAAAGGTAGACGTTTTCGATAGATTACTTAACGTGTTTGGCAAGATCTTTTTGAGCTTTGTCATTAGATTTCGCTCTTTCTTTAAGCCAATCTTTATAAGCTGAATCGTATTGTTTCTTAGTCACAATATCATCTTGAGATTTAAGATACTTGAAGTAGTATGTAGAACCTTTATCACCAGCTTGAGCATAAGCACCTGAGAATGGCTTAATACGAGAAACTACAGCGGCTGCACCGTTATAAGTAGTCGTTGGGATATAAAGTGCACTATCCGTCAACCATGCCTGAGCTTTTGCATATTTTTCATAACGAGCCGTCAAGTCTGTTGTTTCCTTAGAAGCATCATCAACCAATTGGTCATATTCTTTAAGACCTACTTTTTCAACCGCTTGACTATTTGGATCGTCATAACCCATGAAAGATTTAGTATTTTCACTATTTGTAGTCTTCAAAACATCAAGATAAGTTGATGGATCAAGGTAATCAGGCTCCCAAGCCACACCTACTGACAAATCCCAATCCTCTGCCGCTGCATTTGAAGCAGAGTAGGTAATGTTATAGAAATCATCAGTTGACAATTGGTGAAGATCAAGTACAACATTATCTTTTCCAAGAGCTGATTCAATAGATTGTTTAAGTGACTGCACTTGGTTCACAAAGATTTTATTTGACTGATTGACAGGAACATCCAAATGGATTGGGAACTGAACCCCTTCTGCTTGAAGAGCTTCTTTGGCTTTAGCAAATTCAGCCTTAGCTTTTTCTGGATTATAAAGACCATCTTGACTATCTGCAAGATTCACACCAGACCACTCATCACCATAAGCTGGAAGTTGATCCATTACCATTGTTCCGAAATCCTTACCATCTGCTTGAACAAAGTCTGGTTTAACATAGATATTACGAACGGCAGTACTACCACCCTCTTTACCGTTAAGTTGTGCGGCGTAATTTGTACGGTCAATGGCAAAACCTAATGCTTGACGGAAATCTTTGTTAAGAAGAGCTGTCTTAGTTGATGTCTTTTGTTGATCATTTTCTTTAGATGTATGGTCATAAGTTTGACGATCGATATTAATACCGACACCTTCTACAGCTGCTCCAGGTTGTGTATAGAAAATATTGTCTTTGTACTGTTTTTCAACTTTAGAATAGTTTGAGCTAGTTGGGTATAGACGAGCTAAGTTATAGACTCCATCAGTGAAGTTACGTTCCAAGGATTCTTGGTCTGTACCATCATCGTAAGTCAATTTAACTGTATCAAAATAGACATTATCCTTATCCCAGTAGTTTTCATTCTTGGTGAACTCAATAGAAGATTTCGTTGTCAAAGATTTAAGAAGATATGGACCGTTATAAAGAATAGATGTTGGGTCTGTTGACTTACCAAAGTCTTTACCTTTAGATTTCAAGAAATCTTCATTAACAGGCCAAGTAACAGAGTAGGTCAATTTTGAATTCCAGTAAGGTTCTGGTTGGCTAAGCGTATATTGCAAAGTGTAATCATCAACTGCTTTGATACCAACATTTGAGAAGTCCTTGTTGGCACCTGAAAGGTAATCATTCAAGCCCTTAACTGAGTTTTGTAGCAAATAAATCGCTTCAGAATTAGTATCAGCAGCATGCTTAAGACCTGTTACAAAGTCTTTAGCTGTTACATTGGCATATTCTTCACCGTCTGAAGTGTACCATTTGACACCCTTACGAATCTTGTAAGTATATGTCAAACCATCTTGAGAAACAGACCAGTTTTCAGCGACAGAAGGTTTTAGATTCCCATATTGGTCATTTTCAAACAAACCATCAACACCGTTACTAACAGCTGTCGTCATGTTTTTCTTATTTGTAGAAACATAGTCTAGGGTTGCAGGATCGCCACCGTAAACATAATTATAAGTCTTACCAGACGTCTTACTTGATGACGAGCAAGCCGTTAAAACACCTACAGATAACAGGCCTACGGTTGCTAGTAAAAATACCTTACTCTTTTTCATTCATTGCCTCCTTAATTCGCAACGTAAAAAGTTCAAAATCAATAATTATGTGTATACGCTTAAATTATACCATAAATTCGAAAAAGCAGCACTACTTTCTGAATATTTTTTATTTTCTACTCAAATTTCGTGTCTAGAGTAAGAAAAAAACCTATCCGAAGATAGGTTTTTTACTACTCTTACAATGAGTTAGGATCAACTTTGATACCAGCACCTTGTGTAGTAGTGATTGAAAGGTTTGTGATGTAAGTACCTTTCGCTGTAGCTGGTTTAGCTTTTTGGATTGCATCGTTAAATGCTTTGAAGTTTTCAACCAATTTTTCAGTTTCGAATGAAACTTTACCGATGATAGCTTGTACGTTACCTGCTTTATCAGCACGGTAAGTGATTTTACCACCTTTAGACTCTTCAACTGCTTTAGCAACGTCCATAGTTACTGTACCAGTTTTAGGGTTTGGCATCAAGTTACGTGGTCCAAGGACACGTCCAAGACGACCAACGATTGCCATCATATCTGGTGTTGCAACAACAACGTCAAAGTCAAGCCATCCACCGTTGATTTTAGCAACGAGTTCGTCTTCACCAACGAAGTCAGCACCTGCTGCTTTAGCTTCTTCAGCTTTAGCACCACGAGCAAATACAAGAACGCGTTGAGTTTTACCAGTACCGTTTGGCAATACCATTGCTCCACGGATTTGTTGGTCAGCTTTCTTAACGTCGATGTTAAGGTTGTATGATACTTCAACAGTAGCATCGAATTTTGCGAAGTTAGTTTCTTGTGCAAGAGCTACAGCTTCTTCTACGCTGTAAGCTTTTGTGCTGTCGATTTTCTCAAGAGCAGCACGCATTTGTTTGCTTTTTTTAGCCATGTTAATTATTTCTCCTTGTGTAATGTGGTCATAACGACTTTCATCTTCCACGTCACTCAGCGAAGTGAGACGACGTCTGTGGTTTTCTTGTTAACTGAATTAGTCAGTAACAGTGAATCCCATTGAACGTGCAGTACCTTCGATCATACGCATAGCTGATTCGATGTTTGCAGCGTTCAAGTCAGGCATTTTAGTTTCAGCAATTTCTTGTACTTGTGCACGAGTTACTGAAGCAACTTTAACTGAGTTTGGAGTACCTGAACCTTTTTCAACACCTGCAGCTTTTTTCAAAAGAACAGCAGCTGGTGGTGTTTTAGTGATGAAATCAAATGATTTATCTTCATACACAGAGATAACAACTGGGATGATCATACCAGCTTGATCAGCTGTACGAGCGTTAAACTCTTTAGTGAATCCCATGATGTTGATTCCGGCTTGACCAAGAGCTGGTCCAACTGGTGGAGCTGGAGTCGCTTTACCAGCAGGAATCTGAAGTTTTACGATGTTTTCGACTTTTTTAGCCATTTTGTAATTTCCTCCTATTGTGGTTTTGGCGGTAAGTAAGTTTTGTTACCTCCCACAAGTATGTTTTTACATACCTTATCTATTATACAGAAATTCTTTTTAGATGCAAGAATTTCTTATTAAGTTTAGGAAAAAATTTACATAAAGGACTTTTCGAGGTAAAATAGACTTATGATTCTATATAAATTCTTTGCTATAGCTTTTTTGATTTTAACACCTATCTTTGCTTTTATCATCCACCGATTCTTTAGTTTAAAATACCTCGGGCTTAATTTTGCTGACCTTACCTTCCCACTTTATTTTATTGAGGTGGTTGCTGTGTCAGCCCGTTTCTTCACCCATAGCTTTTTGCCATACATCACCATCTTATTATCCTTGGCGGCTATCATTATCACAATTCAGATGCTAAGAAAAACACAATCTTTCAAGTTTAAACGTTTTCTTAAGTTATTCTGGCGTATCAGCTTTTTTATCACCAGTCTTTTCTATTTAGGGACTGTGATTCTCATTTTTATCGTTTCTTAAAAACTAGATTAACTCAGCATTTATATTTTATGCTGAGTTTTTTTATGTCAAACCATGAAAAAAGCAGGCAATCATGCCTGCTAAACTTTTCGGTATTAGGGATGAACTTGAGTCATTCGACCAGTATCTACATCATAAACCGCACCGGAGATGATAACATCCTCAGGGATAAGCGGTGACTGACGAAGAATAGCCATATCTTCACGAACACTCTCTTCTACATCTGTGAATGGAAGAAAATCTTGATCAGACACATCAACACCAAGTTCCTTATTGAGATAGGCGGTAAACTCATCGTTCTTAAAGGTCTGAGCACCACAATCTGTATGGTGAAGAACTACGATTTCTCGTGTCCCCATCTGTTGTTGAGAAATGACCAAAGAACGAATCATATCTTCCGTCACACGACCACCCGCATTACGCAAATATGAGCGTCACCTAGAGCCAACCCCAAGGCCTGAGCAACGTGAAGGCGTGAATCCATACAAGTCACAATAGCCACCTTAGTCTTTGGTTTCAAGGGAAGATGGGCTGTCCCGTGGAGGTCAACATAGGCTTTGTTGGCATTGAGAAAGTTTTCAAAATAAGACATAATAACTCACTTTCTAATGAAGAAAATAATTTGACTATCAAATTATTTAAACACTATCTTATCATCTTTTTATTAACTTGTCAGCTATTGAGTTCGCAATATAAAAAGGAGAATAGATGCTAACAAGCATCCACTCTCCTTCAATTTATACTATGAACGTTTTGGTAAGTATCTATTAAGCAAGCCTGCAAAGGTTTGAAGATTGAGACTTTGAACATAAATTTCACCTGTTCCTCTAAAGGTATTCACAACACCCTCTCCTGTCCCAATAGACTGCCAGAAACCATTTTCCAAGTGAATATTGTAATCAAGTGTCTGACTCCAGGCAACGACATGAGCATTATCAATAGTCACTTCTTGGTTGTTTAGCTCAATTTTTTTAATAGAACCGTAGGCATTTGCCAAGAGTGTTCCTTGACCTTGAGTTGTCATCACAAAGAAACCACCCTGACCACCAAAAATAGCCTTACCAACAGACTGGAGTTCCATTGTATAGTAAGCTGTGCCATCAAGTGCTAGAAAGGCACCGTCATTTAGTCGGTACTGTTTTTCACCTAAATAAAGTGGAATCACCTGACCTGGAGAATCAGGGGCCAAGGCTATATAACCGTTATTGGACTGTGAGACAACCTGAGTAATAAAGCTACTTTCGCCCGAAACCATTGAACGCCCAACAGCCTTTACAAAGCGACCTAGACCTGATCCGCTGGCATTTAATTTGGTACTCAGTGTCACATTAGGTGTGTGGTATACCATGCTGCCACGCTGGATAAAGACTGTTTCACCTTGATTGAGAGATAACTCTACTAAAGGGAATTGCATGTTGCTGTCTGTGAAAAATTGCATAATAAATACCTCCCTATCCTTATGAAAAGTATAGCATTGGAGATATAATTTTGCAAGCGTTTCCAAAATGACCTTCTATCACTTTCTAAGAAAAGACTTTTTTGAGTACTTCTCCCACTGTCGTAACGCCAACCACCCGGATACCTTCTGGAATTTTCATACCATGAAGAGAATTCTTCGGAGCATAAATCTTAGTAAAACCTAGTTTAGCAGCTTCATTAATACGCTGTTCAATACGAGTCACTCGGCGAATCTCTCCAGTCAAGCCAATTTCTCCTATAAAAGCTTCTTGTGGATTGGTTGGAAGCTCCTTGTAACTAGAAGCAATGGCAACAGCGACAGCAAGGTCAATAGCCGGCTCGTCCAATTTGACACCTCCAGCTGATTTTAAATAAGCATCTTGATTTGGAGAAGAAGGCCACAACGTTTCTCTAAAACAGCCATAATGAGGCTGACGCGATTAAAATCCAGTCCCGTTGTCGTCCTCTTGGCATTACCAAAGACGGTTGGGGTCACCAAGGCTTGAACTTCAGCTAAGATAGGTCTGCTACCTTCCATTGTCACAACAATGGCAGAACCTGTGGCTCCGTCTAGACGTTCCTCTAAGAAAACTTGGCTAGGATTTAGTACTTCTACCAAACCACCAGACTGCATCTCAAAAATCCCAATCTCATTGGTTGAACCAAAACGGTTTTTGACTGCTCGCAAAATACGGAAGGTATGATGACGTTCTCCCTCAAAATAGAGCACAGTATCCACCATGTGTTCCAACATACGTGGTCCAGCCAGCTGTCCCTCCTTGGTCACATGCCCAACAATAAATGTGGCAATGTTATTGGTTTTAGCAATCTGCATGAGTTCAGCAGTGACTTCACGAACCTGAGATACAGAACCTTGAACGCCAGAAATCTCTGGACTCATGATGGTCTGAATAGAGTCGATAATGAGGAAATCGGGTTTTATAGCCTCCACTTGGCTGCGAACGGCTTGCATATTAGTCTCAGCATAAAGATAAAATTCGTTATCAATATCACCTAAACGTTCGCTCCGCAATTTGATCTGCTCGGCAGATTCTTCCCCAGATACATAGAGGACAGTTCCCTTGTTAGCTAACTGTGTTGACACCTGTAAGAGGAGAGTTGATTTTCCTATCCCTGGATCTCCTCCAATAAGAACCAGACTACCCGGAACCACACCGCCACCTAAAACACGGTTAAACTCGTCCATGTCAGTCTTTATGCGGGCATAATTAATTGAAGAGACTTCTTTTAATTTAGTAGGTTTAGACTTTTCACCCGTTAAACTGACACGAGCATTTTTTACCTCCTGCACCTCAACTTCTTCCTCAAAAGAGGACCAAGAAGAACAGTTGGGACAACGTCCTAGATATTTGGGTGAATTGTAGCCACATTCTCGACAAACAAAAGTTGATTTTTTCTTAGCTATGATAATTCTCCTTCTACGCTTACTCCAGCAGAGTGCCACTTATGCAATGTTTTTGAAATTTCCTCTGGTTGGCAACTCCGACAGCAGACAAACCGACGGAAACCTGATAGTTCTCCTTGATAGCCGCCAAAACGGAAGCCTTAACACAGCCATTGCCATCTACCCCTATAAACTCTATGCTTTTAGTACCATTTCCCTCTAAAAAATCTTTTAAATCTGAATTAGTAAAGCAAGAAGCCCAACGCTTCTCAAAGATACGAGAAGATACAAGCAGCAAGCCGGTCGCAAATTTCTTCTTTCTATCTTTTCTCTCCCAGAAAAAACGATTGAGAATATAGATAACCCGGTCGCTAGGATAGCTAGCAATTTTGTCATTTACAGCTGCAATCAGTTCTTCATGATATGCTTTTCCTACAGCAACATAATCTGACTGCATATCGATTACTAACAAATAATCTGCCACTTTGCTTCCTCTACTGTCCAGTCGATCCAAAGCCACCTGTACGAACACCATCAGCTTCGTCTCCATCTACAATCAAGAAGGGCATAAAGACACCTTGAACGATGCGTTCGCCAACTTCAAGAGTCACGGGCTGATTAGTAATATTTTTCATCTGGGCGAAGATATGACCTTCATTTCCTGGATTTCCATAGTAATCGCCGTCAATAACGCCAACTGAGTTGATCAAAACCAGGCCTTTTTTGCGAGGGTTTGACGAACGGTCATAGAGATAGAGGACCTCACCAGGTTGCATGTAAGCCTTAACACCTGTTGGGACGAGAACAATTTCCCCAGGAGCAATGACAGTGTTCTCTGCCACCTTTAAGTCATAACCTGCAGCATGAGCTGTCTCACGTTTTGGAAGTAATTCCTGATTGTTATACGTTGATACGAGTTCAAATCCACGAATTTTTGTCATTATTTTTTCCTTTCGATACATCTATTGACTAGTATTTGTATAAACTAGCCATGCTAGCTTCAGACTTTTAAATCTATCCTATTATAATCTATTCGAAATAAGATGACAAAGGTAATAGTCTAATCACTTTCTCATTAAACGAAGATTGACTTTTAACCAGGAAAACGCTAACATAGTATTAGATATAATACTTTTAAGGAGAATTGTCATGAAATTCATCGGACTTGTTGGTACGAATTCAAAACGTTCAACTAATAGACAATTATTGCAATATATTCAGAAACATTTTGCAGATAAGGCAGACATCGAACTTGTTGAAATCAAAGACCTTCCTGTCTTTAACAAACCCGCTAACAAGCAATTGCCAGAAAGTGTCCTTGAAATCGTTAAAAAAATCGATGAGGCTGATGGTGTTATTATTGGAACACCTGAGTATGACCACTCAATTCCTGCCGTTCTCATGAACGCTTTAGCTTGGGTTTCATACGGTGTTTTCCCTCTTTTGAATAAGCCAGTTATGATTACAGGGGCATCTTACGGAACACTCGGGGCTTCTCGTGCACAGTTACAACTTCGTCAAATCTTGAATGCTCCAGAAATCAAAGCTAATGTGCTTCCAGACGAATTCTTACTCTCACATTCTCTACAAGCTTTTGATAGCAATGGTGATTTAGTCGACCTTGATGTCATCAAAAAAACTAGATGCTATTTTCGATGACTTCCGTCTCTACGTCAAAAATTACTGGTAAACTCTCACATGCTACAGAGTTGCTACATAAAGAAGCTGAAGACTTCGACTGGGAAAGCCTATAGGACAGGAGAATAGAAACTATGAAATTTGTTGGACTCGTTGGAGCAAATTATGACCAATCATATAACCGTAAACTGCTCGAATTTATCAGAAGACATTTTTAAAATAAAATTTGAACTTGAAGTTTTTGGAAATTGATGAAGTTCCTATGTTTAACCAAGATGAAAAAAATGGGACGAAAGCTTCCAACTTCGCTTACTTAATAACAAAATTACACGCGCTGACGGTGTTATCATTGCAACACCTGAGCACAACCACACTATCTCTGCAGCACTTAAGTCAGTTTTAGAGTGGCTCTCATTCGAAGTGCACCCATTTGAAAACAAGCCTGTAATGATTGTTGGTGCTTCATACTACGACCAAGGGACTTCTCGTGCCCAAGTGCATTTGCGTAAAATCCTTGAAGCACCTGGTGTCAATGCCTATACACTTCCAGGTAATGAATTCTTGCTTGGAAAGGCTAAAGAAGCCTTTGACCTTGAGGGTAACATTACTAACGAAGGTACTATTAACTTCCTTGAACAATGCTTAGATAATTTCATCCAATATGTAGGAGTGGTTTCTAAATTGAAAAAACCAAAACCAATCGAACCTGAAGACTTGGATTGTAACAACCCAATCGCTACAACTGTTACTGAGGTCGACCCTGATGATCCTGAATGGGTAGAAAAAGTAGCTGAAATTACTGGTGCGGTATCTGGCGATACCTACGTAAAATTAGACCACGGTATCTTGACAGTTAATCAAATTGACATGTTCCTCAAGGCTATGCCATTTGAATTGACCTATGCCGATGATAATAACCAGTTCCTATACTACAATAACGCCCATCAAGATCCTGACACTATGTTTGCCAAACGTGTGCCACCTCAATCTGGTAGCCGTATGTCAACTGTTCACGGCTCACTTCCACCAGCTCGTATGAAAAATGTGGAATGGGTTATCGGTACACTCCGTAATGGTAACCAAGAATACGTTCGTACGATTGTCCCAGGGTCACCTGAAGGAGTTATCAATACGCATAACTATCAGGCTATGTACTATGATGATGGTTCTTATGCAGGAATCAATGAAATCGTCTTTAACTTTAAACCATGGCTTGACTGGTATCTCGAAACAACTGGTCAACGCCTTGTCGGAGGAAGCGGTCCTTTTGCACCAGCTGCAGCTAGTCATGGCGGTAGCGACGCCACATCTGGAGCATCAGATGCTGGTGGTCACGGAGATGCATCTTCAGCCGCAGATGCCACATCCGGAGCATCCTCATATTAAGACTTGGAAAAGTTGGGACAAAATGTCCTGACTTTTTTTCATGGTCATCTTAGACTTGTTTTCACTCGAGCTTGCGCATTTGCCCATGCTCCATGCCACACATTTTAGAGGTAAACCTATGTCTCAATTTCAAGAAAAAGTTTTCGCTGCTTGCGCTAAAAAAGAAGCTCTCTTTGACGAAAGTCTGGGGCGCTATGCCTTGCGTTCTATGCTTGCAGGAGCTTATCTTACCATGTCGACTGCTGTAGGAATTATTGGTGCGGATGTTATCGCAACAGGTATTCCAGCCCTTTCTCGTTTTGTCTTTGCCTTTATCTTTGCCATCGGACTGGTCTTCGTTCTCATATTCAATGGAGAGTTGGCTACTTCAAACATGATGTTCCTGACCAGTGGTGCCTATTATGGTAAAATCAAATGGAGCAAGGTGTGTACCATCCTCCTCTACTGTACCTTCTTTAATTTTGTCGGTGCCCTTATCTTGGCCTGGTTCTTCAACCAATCCTTCTCTTTCCAACATTTGACTGACAAGAGTTTCTTAGTTACTGCTGTCTCAACCAAGCTTGGAAAAACAGATTGGATGAACTTTACAGAAGGTATTACAGCTAATATGTTCGTTAATATTGCCATCTTGGGCTACATGCTCCTCAAAGAAGAATCTGCTAAAATTTTCATTGCGCTATCAGCTATCTTTATGTTTGTATTTTTGATTAATGAACACTTGATTGCTAACTTTGCTTCTTTCATGTTGCTCGGTTTCAACGGTGTGCGTGACGCTGTAGATAATTTCACTTTGGCAAATATTCTACGTCAGTGGATAGTCGTTTTCTTCGGTAACTGGATTGGCGGAGGTATTTTCATTGGTTTGGCATACTCTTGGCTCAATAAAACTAAAACACCTCACATTGATTAGGAGACCACATGCGTCAAAAAACATTCATCAAACAAACCAGCCTAGCTATTCTACTCTATTTTATTTGCCTAGCCCTTGCAGTCGCTATTGATTTAATCTTTTTCAAAGTCAAAAATATGTATCATACGCCTGCTTTAGCGGCTATCTTTGCAGGCTGGGTCTACTTGGGGCTTATCAGAAAGACAAAACAATTTGGAGCGATTACCTGTCTTGGTATCTTTATATCCCTCTTCTTCTTTGCCTCTGGGCACTTTGTTCTAGCCTTTCTTCCTAGCTTTCTGGCTGGCCTTGTCGCTGACTTTCTAGCTAAGAAAGGGAACTATGAGAATAGTAAACTTAATTTACTTTCCTATATGATCTTTCCCTAGGGAACTTAGCACCCATTATCACCATGTGGCTTGCGCCCAAAGCTTATATCGCACAGCTCCTAGCCAAAGGGAAAACTCAAGATTATGTAAATCAAGTTATGGTTCCCTTTACAGCCAGTCATGTCTTAATCCTGATTGGAGGAACTCTCATGGCTGCTCTCATTGGGGGCTACATTGCCCAAAATTGGCTGAAAAAATAAATAGCCATCAGCCCTCCCAACAGAGAGTACAAGACAAACATGCTTTTCTTATGTTATAATGAGAAAGAATACAGTCTTTTTCTACTTTGTTAGAAAGGACCTAAAGGGAGACCTAATGATGAAAAAACAAAAAATCGCTGTCTTGGGCCCTGGTTCATGGGGAACTGCCCTTGCTCAGGTACTCAACGACAACGGACACGAGGTCCGTATTTGGGGAAACATCCCTGAACAAATTGATGAAATTAACGAGAAACACACCAATACCCGCTACTTCAAGGATGTGGTTTTGGATGAAAACATTAAAGCCTACAAAGAGCTATCTGAAGCCCTAGATAGTGTCGTCGCTGTTCTCTTTGTTGTTCCAACCAAGGTCACTCGCTTAGTTGCTAAGCAAGTTGCTGAACTTTTGGACCACGAAGTTGTTGTTATGCATGCTTCCAAAGGTTTGGAACCTGGAACACACGAACGCCTTTCAACAATCCTTGAAGAAGAGATTCCTAAGGAACTTCGTAGTGAGATTGTTGTCGTATCTGGTCCAAGCCACGCTGAAGAAACTATTGTTCGCGATATCACTTTGATTACAGCAGCATCTAAGGATCTTGAAGCGGCACGCTATGTCCAAGGTATTTTCAGTAATAGCTACTTCCGCCTCTACACCAATTCAGATGTGATTGGTGTTGAAACAGCTGGTGCTCTTAAAAACATTATCGCGGTAGGTGCAGGTGCCCTCCACGGTATGGGATATGGGGACAATGCCAAGGCAGCCGTTATTACTCGTGGACTTGCGGAAATTACTCGTCTTGGTGTAAAACTTGGGGCTGATCCTTTGACTTACAGCGGTCTATCTGGGGTTGGTGACCTTATTGTTACAGGAACTTCTATCCATTCACGTAACTGGCGTGCTGGGGATGCGCTCGGTCGTGGAGAAAAGCTAGAAGACATTGAACGTAACATGGGAATGGTTATCGAAGGTATTTCAACCACAAAGGTTGCCTATGAAATCGCCCAAGAACTCGGCGTCTACATGCCAATAACAACAGCAATCTACAAATCTATCTATGAGGGTGCTGATATCAAGGAATCTATTCTCAATATGATGTCCAACGAATTGCGCTCTGAAATGAATGGGATAAAAAATAAAAATCTAAGGAGTTCTCATGAAGAATCAAAAAGTTAGAAAAGCTATCATCCCCGCTGCAGGACTCGGAACACGCTTTTTACCAGCTACTAAGGCCTTGGCCAAAGAAATGTTGCCAATCGTTGACAAACCAACTATTCAATTTATCGTTGAAGAAGCCCTCAAATCAGGTATCGAAGATATCTTGGTGGTGACTGGTAAATCAAAACGTTCTATCGAAGACCACTTTGATTCAAACTTCGAGTTAGAATACAACTTGGAACAAAAAGGTAAGACAGACCTGTTGAAATTGGTTAATGACACCACTGCTATTAACCTCCACTTTATCCGCCAAAGCCACCCACGTGGCCTTGGAGATGCTGTTCTTCAAGCCAAAGCATTTGTCGGAAATGAGCCATTCGTTGTCATGCTTGGTGACGACCTCATGGATATCACTAATGACAAAGCAGTACCTTTGACTAAGCAGCTCATTAACGATTATGAGGAAACACACGCATCAACCATTGCAGTTATGCCTGTACCTCACGAGGAAGTGTCTTCTTATGGTGTCATCGCCCCTCAAGGCAAAGGCGAAAATGGACGTTATAGTGTTGAAACTTTCGTTGAAAAACCAAATCCAGAGGATGCACCAAGTGATCTTGCTATCATCGGGCGTTACCTTCTAACACCTGAAATTTTCGGTATTTTGGAAACTCAAGAACCAGGTGCTGGAAATGAAGTCCAATTGACTGATGCTATCGATACACTTAACAAGACACAACGCGTCTTTGCCCGCGAATTTACGGGAGAGCGTTATGATGTCGGTGACAAATTCGGATTCATGAAAACATCAATCGATTACGCACTTAAACATCCTCAAGTTAAAGATGACCTCAAGCAATACCTCATTGACTTGGGACACAAACTTGAAGGCAAACCAGCTAAAAAAGACTAATATAAAAACCATCGAATATGACATTCGATGGTTTTTTCATATGACTTAAAAATAAGTGAATCCTAGAAGAACCAGCAATAGTAAAATGTAGGTTAAAAGAGCTGTAAAACGCCAACCTTTACTAAATAAGCGACTTTCGACCTTGTTGGCCAAAAAGATAGCTGCAAGAGCACCTCCAACTAAACCACCAAGATGGCCTGTAATCCCAACACTAGGTGTAAAAAGGTTGAAAATTAAGTTAATGACAATCAAAGCCAAGTAATTGCGACCTAACTGATTAAGCAAAGGACTATGACTATAATAGCCAAGAATCACAACAGCCGCAAAAAGTCCAAACAAGGATGTTGAAGCACCAGCCGCAATAACATTAGGCGTAAAAAGTAAGGTAAAGGCATTTCCCATAACACCAGCCAACAAATAGAGCCCTAGAAAACGTAGAGTCCCAAAAATCTGCTCAGCCATTTTCCCCATAAAGTAAAGGGCAAGCATATTAAATAGAAAATGCTCAACACCTATATGCACAAAAATTGGTGTTACAAGACGCCAGAGGTTCAGTGGGCTGTACTGAACAAAAGCACCATACATAGCCCCCATCTTAAAGAGGCTCAAAGGCGAGGTCGCTTGAAAGCCGTTTAAAAGATATTGACAGATAAAAGTCAACGTCGTAAGCCCCAACAATAGATAGGTTGCTGGGTATTTCTTCCACTCATTTATTTGCATGTGACGACCTCCTTAACAGGTATATCATAGTTGTCTGGTTGAAAATCATGTTTCTGGCAAGGATAAACCGTACTAACGGTCTCCCCTTCAAAATCAGACAAATAGCGGTCATAGTAACCTGCTCCATAACCAATGCGATAGCCTTCATCATTGAAACTACTCCTGGCACATGAATTAAATCAATCTCTGTTTTTTCCACAGCCAAATCAGACGCAGGTTCCATTAAGCCAAAAGAGGTTGCAACAAGATTATCTGAATCATAATCCACAAAAATCATTCGACCTTGTTTATATGTTTTAGGAATCAACAGTCGTTTACCATCCTTTAAAGCCTGATTAATTAAAAGACTGGTATCATATTCATGAGGAAAAGACAAATAAGTCGCAATCACCTGGGCATCTTTATAAGCAGGTAAGGCAATCAATTGCTCCAAAAGATATTGATCTATCTTAGCCTTAGTCTCAGGATCTTGTGAAGTTAACTGAGCCAAGACTGTTTTTCTAAGTTCATTTTTCATAGGTTTATCATATCAAAAAAGCTACCAAAAGTCAGACTTGGTAGATTTTTTAGCTGTATCAACTATGGTTAGGCTTCTGCCTTGTGTTTAAGGAATTTTCCAATTTCAGCCACTGCAAAAGCGAGGGCATCTTCATTTGGACTCATCTTAGGATGGTGAAGTGCATATGGCGTGTCAATTCCCAACCAGAACATGACACCAGGAACCTTACTAAGCAAATAACCGAAATCCTCTCCAGTCATAGCTGGTGGACAATCGATCAGGTTGACCTCTGGGCTAGCATCAAAGAAAGCCATCAACTCTTTGGCCAAGGCTGGATTATTTTCCACAGGAAGATAACCACCTTGTTTCAACATGATATCCACTTCCATACCAAAGCTAGCTGCCACGCCCTCTGCAATCTGGCGCACGCGCTTCTGGATAAGGAGACTCATTTCCTGAGTAAGGGTACGAATAGTTCCATAAACCTCTGCAGTTTCAGCGATAACATTGTTAGTAGTTCCTGCATGGAAAGAACCAAAGGTAACTACCCCACCCTGGATAGGGTCAACATTACGACTGACAATTGTTTGCACCTGAGTAATAAAGTAAGAAGCTGCTACAAGGGCATCATTGGCCTCATGTGGAAAGGCCGCATGTCCACCTTTCCCCTTGAAAGTAACGAGGACTTCACAAGTCCCAGCAAAAAGGGTGCTTGTGTTAGTCGCAATATCACCTACCTTGAAATCTGGACGGACGTGGAGGCCATAGAACTCATCTGGCAACCAGTCTCCAAAGGCACCGTCCTCATACATAAGCATACCACCAGCTTCATTTTCTTCAGCCGGCTGGAAGAGGAAGAGCATGTTATTTTTAGGCTGTACTTGAAGCATCTGGTCCAAAAGACCAAGCGCTGTAGTCATGTGCATATCGTGCCCACAAGCATGCATACGACCTTCATGAGTAGACTTGAAGTCAAGACCTGTTTCCTCTACGATTGGGAGACCATCAATATCTGTACGCCAACCAATAGTCTTTTCAGGAGCATGCCCGTGAAGATAGACAAGAATCCCTGTACGCCAAGTACGTTGCTCCACAAAGTCCTTACCTTCAGTCATTTCAGCAATACGCTCTAAGAGATAAGCCTGAGTTTTAAATTCTTCCAAACCAATTTCAGGAATTTGGTGAAGGTCTCGTCTGATTTTAATTAAATCAAGTGTCATGTTTTTATCCTTTTTTATTTGTCTTATTTTATAGAGAATCTAGAAATAGAGGCCTTACAGGCCTCTACTATCAATATGTTACAAGTTACGCAAAGCGTCTTCGAGTGCTGTTTTTTGTTGTGTCTTTTTCATCAATTTTCTTGATGATACGAGCTGGAACACCAGCTACAACCACATTTTCAGGAACATCTTGAGTTACGATAGCTCCAGCAGCAACGACTGAACCGTTACCAACTTGAACACCTTCAATAACAACAGCATTAGCACCAACAAGAACGTTGTCACCGATACGAACTGGGTCTGCTGAAGCTGGTTCAATCACACCAGCAAGGACTGCACCCGCACCGATGTGGCTGTTTTTACCAACAGTAGCACGACCACCAAGGATAGCACCCATATCAATCATAGTACCAGCACCAATTTCAGCACCGATATTGATTACAGCACCCATCATAACGACAGCATTGTCTTCGATAGTTACTTGGTCTCGGATAATAGCACCTGGTTCGATACGTGCATTAAGGTGACGTTTATCAAGCAATGGAACAGCTGAGTTACGGCCATCTTGTTCCACAACATAGTCCTTGTTTTCAGTCAAATTCGCAAGAAGTGGTTCGATATCTTTCCAGTCTCCGAAAAGAACGTTACCAAGTTTAGTGACAGAAGCTGGAACAGCAGTTGCCAATTCCCCTTCAAAAGTTACTTTAACATTCGTTTTCTTTTCAGCATTACCGATAAAAGCGATAATTTCTTGTGCAGACATTTTTTGTGCAGTCATGAGATTCTCCATTCACATAAAGTTAGGAATTATTATACCAAAAATTCTGATAATTGTCTTTGCTTTTGCCAAATACAGTGTATTTTTATGTAAAATTGGTCTTTAGAGCCTCTATATCAGTAATCACTCGGTCTGGCTTGATTGGGGAATTCTCCAGTTCTCGACGGGAATAAGGGAAGGTATTCAGCAAGATACCATCAATTCCAACTGCTTCAGCCACAGCAATATCAGTCGTTAAGTCATTTCCAACCATGACAGTCTCAGATGGGTTTAACCCATGATTATCCAAACTTGCTTTAAAAATTCAGGTTGCGGCTTACAGATACCGGAATCCGAAGACAAGTAAATAGCATCAAAATAAGGTCTTAACGCCATTAGGTCAATCTCAGCGTTAGTAAAGGCTGCTTGAGCATTAGACAAGAGATAAATCCGACAGCCCTGCTCTTTTAGAAAGGCTAGCACCTCCTTAGTATGGGGATAAGCCGTCACATGTTTGCGAGATAAGATGCGAAAGACCATTGCTATCAATTGTCCCCAATCTTCCGGCTGATTAGAACTACTAGACTGAGGCCGAGCATCTACATAAAGCTGGTTAAAAATGTGGGCTAAATCAATTTCTGGATAAGCAACTCCTTTGAGATCTATTAACTCCTTACGGGCCTGATCCACGTGCTTAGCATAAGCCTTTTTAAGAGTCTCGCCCTCATAAGCCGCTCCATAAGCCTGATATAGTTGGCCTAGTTTATCCCATAACACAGGATCCTTCTCATCGGTTAGGATATCAACCAAGGTACCATAAAAATCAAAAATGTAGTTCTTATAGGCTCTATTTTTCATCGCTTTTTACCCATTACTGAAACTTTCTTACTTATTGCTCCCATCATACACCTTTTAGGAAGAGCAAACAAGCTAACTGAGATATTTTCCCATCAAAAAAAATCCCAACGACTGTTAGGATTGCTTATCATCTCTAATACGACCAATCAGCAGTTCTCCCGCAACGGTTAATTGCGTCACTGAAGTCAAGTCCAAAGTATCCTTATTGGCATGGAAGAAAAGAGGTGTCATCTCGGCAAATGTTTGAACATGCTCTGAGGGCATAGACCAAGTCTTAGCAATCGTCACACGCTCCAAAAGGTCGCAGGACTCTTGAAAATGTTCCAGAACATCCTGGTTCGAATAAGCCTGCGCCTCCGGTAACAATTGGCGAAACTCTTTAAGATGATCCTCATGAGGAATAACCTTAAAAATCAAGCCATGATCAGACAAAAGTCGTCCAAATTCTTGATAATTAGCTGGCGAAAAGATATCTAAAATCACATCGATACTGTGTTCACGTAAAGGCAATTGAGCCAAATCGCCAACAAACCAAGCTACATTTTTATGAGGATTTTGACGAGCCGCAAGAAGGATCGAATCCTTAGACAAGTCAAAGGCCATGAAATTCTTGTTAAACTCTTGAGCCAACTGACGGCTATAATAGCCCTCACCACAAGCAACATCTAGAACGTGAGAGTGTCTAGGAAGGTCACGCAAGCGCTCTGAAATCACCTCCAGGATAGGATCGTAATAGCCTGCTGCAAGAATCTGACTCCTCTTTTCAAAAGAAGCCATATCATAGTGCTTATCTCCCTTAGTCTGTCTCAAAAAATTAACAAAGCCCTGCTTGGCGATATTAAAGGTATGCCTATTCTGACAAACCAAGCTAGACAAATCCAAATGCATTGGCGCCTGACAGATAGGACAAGCAAAAAGACTCTCTTGATCTTTAAAAACACTAAATTGGGCCATAAATCCTCCTCGACACAAAAAAAGAGCACACACCTGAAATCGCTTAGGGCTGCTGGATTCCTCCCCTGACCCGCTTCACGCACAGATGTTGCTCCGAAAAATATTATACCATAAATCGAAGTGATTGCAAGTAGAGAACTTAAGATAAGACTAGCTAGACCTATCCCCTATCAGTCCCTATTATTTCCTTCGATCAGTCTAAACTTCGATAAAGCATAAGACTTACCATGGTGACATTTATGTCACTACTTTTTTATTTCTCGACACCTTATAATAAATCCATAGCTTGAGGAAAGCACCAAAAGCTAGTGACATGGCTGACTTTATTGAAAGGAGAAGCCATGTTTAACATATCTCTTAACTCGTGGTGAGAGGGTATGAGATTTAAAGACTCACCAAAAATAAAAAAAGGAGAATGACAATGATTAACAAAGAAATGAAGGCAGCTGACCTAGCCTCAGTAACAGGAGGCGGATGGAAGACCAACCTTGCCATTGGAGGGCTCTGCCTAGCTTCAGGACCTATTGGAACTATGGTATGCCTTGGAGCCTACAATGGCTACATGGACTCTGCACGATGAAAGAAAGGACATATGAACAATGACTAAGACCATTAACAATCGTAAAAACATGACTACTCAAGAACTTGAAGCTGTATCAGGTGGAGTGGTTCCTTGGGCCGCTATTTCTGTTGGCATTGCTGCTGCAAAACTGACTTATGACCTTAGCTATGCTGCAGGTAAGTCTTTCTATAACCTCACCCACTAACTAACAGAACTCAGCTGACATCTCAAAGATTTTGAGGATGATAACTCATGAAACATACAAAAAATCAAACAAATGATACTACTGCTAATCAATCACCTAAAACGAATCACTATTTACTCGTAAAAATAGCTTTAGCTGGAATTATCGGTAGCCTACTTTTGATACTCCTAATCAACCTTATCTTTCATGTACGATTAGGAACACCAATTATTGATACTAATTTGAAGTCCGCTTTTGGTACTCTAATCCTCTTTATGCCTATTTTTCTTTTAACAAGAGAAAAAGAAAAAAAATCATAGAAAGAGTGACCTAAACTGCCTTCAGGAAAACAAAAAGACTCTTCTTCCATTAAAAAGTGCAAGTCCCTTTGGACTTGCACTTTTGTTTACATATCTTGCCTTGTTTCCAATTTAGCCAATCGTTTGGCTTCTTTTTTGCGTTCACGACTCTGACGGAAAAAGTCTTGCATAATCTTAGCACACTCTTCCTCCATGACACCAGTCTCTACTTCTACGCGATGGTTGAGACGCTCATCTCTTAGGATATCGTAAAGGCTACCCGCGCCACCAAACTTTTGATTGCTTGCTCCATAGATCACTTTAGGAATACGAGCCAAGCCAATTGCTCCACTACACATGACACAGGGTTCAATGGTCACAAAGAGGGTACAATCTAACAAACGCCAATTGCCCACAGTCCTATTAGACTCCTGAATAGCCATGACCTCCGCATGCATGATAGCTTGATTGAGCTCCTCACGTGCATTGTGTCCACGACCTACGACTTCGCCATCTTTAACGATGACACAGCCAATTGGGATCTCTGCTTTATCTAGAGATTTTTCGGCCTCCTTAAGAGCTTCAGACATAAAAAAGTCTTTCTCTTCTTGGGTAAAGTCAAGCATTTGTGTCACTCCCGTTCCAAGATTTGCGAGACAATATCTCGCTTAGTTCTTCTATTATAGCATAAGAAAAGTAATACCGAAGGCCTCCATTTTAAAGGACACAAAAAAAGCTAAGACGAATCATCCTAGCTTCAAACACATTAGTCTGGTGAGTCTTAGGAATCACACCAATGTGTTCCCCCAAGGCTAGACGAAAAGTCAACGACCGCTTAACATCCTAATTCATATGTCAGTCGGAGTGTCATAGTCAATTGTCTGTGAAATCATTATATAGGCCTAAGGCCTCACAACGATAAACAAAAATGCAACTGTCTCAAACAATTGCAAGGATAGCGTTATAGTTGTGATATTTCACACTTTCCTTCCAAACAAATAATGCCTACTATAAAAGTAACTTTTATAGCTTTTTCCTTACCCATCTATAGTTTATCATGAAACCTCTATCATTTAATTTAAAAATCGGTAATAAAATAATGATATACATTAGAAATAACTGTTAATTGTATGCATTGTTTTGAATATTTTGTTTAACATTTAAAACGGTGATATATCAACGTTTTAAGGCTTCTTAAACTATTTTTTCTAGTCTATCTACACTATTAAACACCTATCATCCTAAGTCTTATCTAATTTTACTGTTTATTAGTCTAACAAGTGTTTAATATTTTATCTCCAACAATTCTTCAAAACAAGGTATGGAACAAGATCATGATTTTTTATAGAGGTTGCTTCAAAGATAGGATACCTAGATAGCTAGTCAAAGGATAAACTAGAAGGGAAGTTCTTCTTCCAAGACGAGGTCAGCCAAGTCATTATCAGGATTATTTTCCCTAACAGCACGCTGAGCACGACTCTCCAGAAGTTGGAAAGAGGAACAAAGCACTTCAGTAACGTAATGAGTTTGACCATCCTTATCGTACTTACGGGTACGAAGCTCACCATCAAGAGAAATTAAACTCCCCTTGCTAGCATAAGATGCTAAGGTCTCAGCCAAACGCCCCCAGACAACCACTGTAATAAAATCAGCCTCACGCTCACCATTTTGCGTCTTATAGCGACGATTAACCGCAACTGTGACACGTGTAAAAGACCTATCACTAGCAGTTTTTACCATTTCAGGAGTCGCCGTCAAACGTCCAATTAAAATAACTTTGTTATACATTTTTTACCTCCACCTATCTATTCGTAAGCAGAAGTAAAAAAAAGTGACAGATTTTGAAAAAGCAAGAATAAAAATAAGATATATATATCACATTATTGACTTCAATTAAGATAGAAAAAAGTAAAATCTATTCGGGTGAAAAGCAGGATGAGTTCTGCAATAAATGTACTTGTCACTAAATATTAGACATCTGAAGATGAGCTGAGCTACTAGCAAAGGAAGTAGGAAGCTTGGTATGAGCTGTCGATTCAAAGAACAGTTATCGCCATACAAACTTGTCATTAGTTTACTTACTCAAATCATCCTCTGCTGACCCAGAGTTACCACTTAAAATAATTTTAACACTCCGTTTTGAAGTTGTTTTATTGATAGAAGAGAGACGAGAGTCCTTTGCCTTTTTCTTTGTAAGCTGAAATAGTTTGGAATTCACTTATTGCAAACTACCAATGACCAATACTATAAAAGATAAAATATTTCCTAGCACATGAACCATCAAGGGATAGTAAATATTTCCCTTTTCATTCACATAAATAATTGAAAGGGCTACTCCGCCACCTAAGTAACCAACTGCACTGACCCACTCTGATAAAGACAAACTGTGCATATGGGTCAAGGCGAAAACAAATCCTACCACACAAATGCTTAGCCAGCTTGGCAAATGTCTCTGTAAATAATGCAATAAAATTTGACGGAAAAAGAGTTCTTCCACCAAAGGTCCAATGATACAGGCGAAAACTGCTATCAGTAGTGGTTGTTCTTTAAAGGCGCTTTGTATATTAGCCTCGTTTAGTCCTTGTTCGCTTAGTCCCAAAACCTGCCTCAATATTGCCGATAGTAGTCCAAAGAAAATGGTCACCAGGAAAAGTAAGAGCCAGCCTTTTAAAACCCCCAAAAAAAATTTTCTTTTAGAACTTCTAACCTCTTCCCACTTTTTGAGCAATTCGGACTTAAATAAGAAGCAACCATACAAAAACATGGTGGTATAGACTAAATAGGTCGTTGAAGAAGAAGGCAAGGGAGCATCAAATACTCGTATACCGTCAAAAACAAAGAGGACTGTATAGAGAATCATAAAAACAAGGACTCCCTTATGTTTGTTGTAAACCATTGAACTTTCCTTTCTTTATAATCATCACCAAATCTGAGTCTGACAGATAAATAAAACACAACTTGATTAATAAACTTGAAGCCACATTTTTTAGATAATTGCTCGGATAAAGTTGTTTTGGCAAATAATAGAGATTGAGAGCAATACTATTATATTTTGATGATGAACTTGGTAAGCATAAAGAGGTTCTCGAAAATTTTGAACCATTTGCCAAGACGAGCTCTCCTGAAAAAAAAGCGGCTTACTTACCGCTTCTTGTCTTATTTACCCTTTCCAGTGTTTAGCTGGATCAAAAGCCTCACCGACTACTGCTGAATCATCAAGTTCAATAATACCACGTTTTTGTGGGGCATTTGGAAGTGCCAACTCACGTGGGGCACACATCATACCATAACTATCTTCACCACGAAGTTTTCCTGGGAAGATAAGGGCACCGCTAGGCATCATAGCACCAGGAAGAGCTACGATAGTTTTAAGACCAAGGGCTGCGTTTGGTGCTCCTGCAACGATTTGGACCTTCTTATCACCGATGTTCACTTGGCAGATGTTAAGGTGGTCACTGTCTGGATGTGCAACCATTTCATCAATTTGTCCAACCACAAAGACTGGACCTTGTGTGTTTTCCAAACGCTCTTCAAAGCCCTCTTTAGCCAATTCCTCGTTCAAAACAGCTACATCTTGGTCTGATAAGAAAACTTGACCGTTACCTTCAATATCAATGAGGCTTGATGCTTCAAAAATATTCCAAGCAAGAGTCTTACCTGTTTCATCAGCTGTGACACGCGCCACTTTACCTTTACGTTCTACGCTACGTTTGATGTCCTTAGTATCTTCCAAGATAACCAACAAAACGTCGCCAACTTGTTCCTTATTGTATGCAAAAATCATGGGTTCTCCTTCAATAGTTCTTTTATAGAGTTTAAAATCGACTGACATGCCAAGAATCGTCATTACTACCATAGCGATAACTAATCTTGTCAATTTTCCAGTCACTCTCTGTTAATTTTACGATAAATTGTTTATGGTACCAAAAGTCATTCCCATAAGAAAATTCGAGAAACATCTTAGCCTTACTCTTCATAATAAACTTAACTCGACAGGGCTCTAACACAAAATCATAGGTGCCTGGAGAACCAAAAGAAGCTGAAAAACCTCTTTTATAACAGTTATCAGTCAAGTATTTTTGAGCTAAAGGAGTCAACTTCTCTTTAAATTCATCAAATAACTCCATTTCTCCAGGAATAGTTTGATGTGTAGGAAGATTATTTTCCTTTTTGTAAGTGTTTATTTCTTGGTGTTTTAGGAAGATATCACTTTCAATTTTGGAATGCTCTACTAAAATTTGGCATAATTCTTCGATAATCTCCTCATTTTTTTCTGTCAGATACTTTTCTTTAGTTTCTGAAATATCAAGAGAGATATTAGAAAAGTGATTGATTTTCATCTTTTAAATCTCCGACAAAAAGGCATTGATTTCTTCTTTGGTTTTACGAGCTTTATTGACCAAGCGTCCCAATTCCTGACCTTTCTGAGTCACGACAAAACTTGGGATACCAAAAATATTCCAAGTTTGTGCCAAAGCCATATAATCATCACGATTAACACGCACAAAGGTCATATCTGGATGGAGGGCTTCAATTTCAGGCATAACGGGATAAATGAACTGACAGTCTGGACACCAATCGGCAGTGAAAAAGAAAACCACCTTTTGATCACTTTCAACATAGCTTGCCAGTTCTTCAAGATTCTTAGGAATAATCATGCCTGCTCCTCCTCATAGGTCAAGATATCCTCTGCATAAACAAAGCTATAGGCACGTCCATCCTCTAAGACGATACCTCCTGTAAGCCCTGGATTTTCCTTTTCAGTGGGATTTGTATAAAGGACTGCGATAGTCCCCAAGTGAGATAATTCTTGTCTAATATCTTGGATTAATGCAGCCTTCTTCATTTCTGCACGTGACTGTCTATACTTCTCTGCCATTGCCAAGAGACCTAAAGCTCCTACGCCTCCAGCAAACAAGGCCAATGTTTTACGTTTCATAAGAAACATTTTACCATAATTTTAGACGAATGGGGAGAGGCTACCTATCTCTTGAGAATCGTGCTAAAATAGTAGCAAGTACTACTCAAGGAGGATTTTATGACTACCCTATTTGACAAAATTAAAGAAGTAACCGAGCTCAGTGCTACTTCAGGCTTTGAAGCTCCTGTACGCGACTACCTTCGCAACAACATCACTCCACTTGTAGACGAGGTCCAAACAGATGGTCTCGGTGGTATTTTCGGTATCAAGCATAGCCAGGCAGAAAATGCCCCTAAGGTGCTTGTGGCTGCCCACATGGATGAAGTTGGGTTTATGATTAAGGAAATCAAAGCAGACGGAACTTTCCGTGTCGTTGAACTTGGTGGTTGGAACCCACTTGTTGTCAGCTCACAACGCTTCACTCTACACACTCGTGACGGCCGTACCTATCCTGTCATCTCAGGTTCAGTGCCACCTCATTTCTTACGTGCTAGCGGTGGGGCTTCAAGTCTTCCCAGTGTTTCTGATATCGTCTTTGATGCTGGTTTTGCCAACCAAGAAGAAGCAAATGCCTACGGCGTTTTCCCAGGTGATGTCATCATTCCTGAATCAGAAACGATTCTCACAGCCAATCAAAAGAATGTCATTTCTAAAGCTTGGGATAACCGTTATGGTGTTCTCATGATTCGTGAACTCTTGGAAAACGTTAAGAATCAAGAACTCAACAATACTCTAATTGCTGGTGCCAATGTTCAAGAAGAAGTTGGTTTACGTGGTGCCTATGTCTCTACCACTAAATTTGATCCTGAAGTTTTCTTTGCAGTGGACTGTTCTCCTGCAGGGGATATCTATGGTAATCAAGGTAAGGTAGGCGATGGTACCCTTATTCGTTTCTTCGATCCAGGTCACATCATGTTGCCAAATATGAAAGATTTCCTTTTGACTACAGCTGAAGAAGCGGGTATCAAATACCAATACTACTGTGCTGCGGGCGGAACAGATGCGGTGCCGCTCACTTGCAGAATGCTGGTGTTCCATCAACAACTATCGGTGTTTGTGCCCGCTACATTCACTCGCACCAAACCCTTTATGCGATGGATGACTTCCTAGAAGCACAGGCCTTCTTACAAGCTATTGTTAAGAAGTTGGATTGCTCAACAGTAGATTTAATTAAAAACTACTAAGATAAGGAGTAACCCATGATTATAGGTTTTATCGGTGTCGGAAAAATGGCAACAGCCATTATCAACGGCCTAAATACAAGCTCACATCGTATCATTATTTCAGGGTCTTCCTTGGCTCGTTCACGCCAGATTGCAGAGGAACTAGAGGTTGAAGCGGCTGCTTCCCATCAGGAATTGTTGGATAATGCTGACCTGGTCATCCTTGGTATCAAACCTCAAATGTTTGATAAGGTACTAGCCGATCTCAATTTCCATCAACCTATCATAAGTATGGCTGCTGGAGTAACCTTAGAACGCCTCGCTTCCCTCACCAGTCCAGACCTTCCTCTTATTCGTATCATGCCGAACCTTAATGCTCAAATTCTCAAAAGCACTACTGGTCTTTGCACTAATGATAAGGTATCCGAGGACCTTTTAGCAGTTGCCAAGGAAATCACAGACAGTTTTGGAACCACTGTTGAATTGGCTGAGAAGGACTTTGATACCTTTACTGCCTTAGCAGGTTCTAGCCCTGCCTACATCGCCCTCTTTATCGAGGCTCTAGCCAAGGCTGGTGTCAAAAACGGCCTAAGTAAGCAGGTCGCTCTGACCATTGCCACACAGACGGTTCTAGCTACTGCTGAAATCTCAGTCTTGGTAGCGACAGTCCACATGATCTTATTGACAAGGTATGTAGCCCTGGTGGGACTACTATCGCCGGTCTCATGGACCTTGAGCGTACAGGCCTCACCCATAGTGTGGTTTCAAGTATTGATACAACCATTGCTAAAGCCAAAAAACTATAAGAAAAAAGCTCGGAATCTTCCGAGCTTTATTTGATATATGGCGCTAAAAATTGTAAGAGTAACAACATTGAAACCGCAATACTATTGTTAATGATATGGGCCATGATACAGTACTCTAACTTTTGAAACTTACGATATGCTATTCCAAGGGCAAGACCCATACCTGCATATACAATCCAAACACCGATACTATTCGGCATATGAACAAGGCCAAAAAGTAAACTACTAACAATCAAGCCAACAATAGAATCTGGATTAAAGACGCGTCCCATGAGGAGCCCGCGAAAAACCAGCTCTTCCACAATTGGTGCCATAATTACTGTAAACGTTATGAGAAGGAAGGGATTCATATGGGCATTTTCTATGGCTGCCTGATTGGTGCTATTACTAACACCTTCCATCATCATGACTATAGAACCAATCCTAGTAACGATATAAATACCTAGGTAGGTCAAGCCAATCATACCCCAGGCCTTCAGGGAAGAAAGGGCCTTAAAGCCTTCGAAAAGCCCAAGACGTTTTCCTAAGAAAAGAGCTCCTGCGCTCATAAGAAGCAAGACAAAAATTAAGAGACAGACCAGCCTTATATCTTTGACACCTAAATAGATGGTTGGAACTTGATCAATAATTAGTATTAGGAAAGCTAGTAAAAAATAAAGAAAGCGTTTGAGAATTGACCCTTTGTTCATGAGAATCCACCTCTTTTCATCATTTATTTGTATCTTTATTATAATACAACATAACTTATTTGACAAGACAAAAAGAAAACGAAAGAGGAGTTTTTCAAGATAATATAGACTCTTATCCTATTTTAGATAGGATGAGACGAATAAGAGCAAATCCCAATACTAAACCATAGAGCAAGACTGATAAGACTGTAACATATGGCAACTGAATATTGACAAAGGCATATAGGGCAATCAAAGCAAAGATAAGCAAACTCTAAAATCAGAGTTGCAACTGCTGTCGCCATTAAAATCTGTTTATTTCGCTCATCATAGGCAGCAATATACATCCGATGAAGACGTTTGGAATGGGTAAGTGTAGCAAAATAATAGATTGACAAGACATAAACCCCAATGGTAAGTCCTAAAACTAAGCCTAGAGCATAATCACTAAGATTGTTAGAGCGAATAATAAACAATCCCAAAACACCCAAAGACAAAAGAGAACAGGCTACTCGTGTAATGTATTTCTTAAACTCATCCTCTGTTTTTCTCTTTCCTACTAACATTTTTATTAACATATCTTAACACTCCCTTTATTATCCTTTATAAGAGCAATATAACTTTTTTCACTGACAACTTTAAACACTTATTTACCTTAAACGAAAAGACTGAGTAGTACACTTATGCTATTGTTTAAGATATGAACACCCATACTGTACTCGATACGCTTAGTCTTATAATATGTTATCGCAAGACCAGCTGACATAATACCATAGATGACAATTGTCTGAAGCGTAAATGCTGAGTGACCAGCCATAAAGAGAAGACTGGAAATAACAAGACCCGTCTTAAAGTATTTTCCAAAGAGCACCTTGGCTAAGAGTCCTCTAAAAATGATTTCTTCCATAACAGGAATGATAAAACCGGCGACTACTAGGTAAAGATAGAATGGTACGTGGGCAAAGATAGCATTTAAAGCATCTTGATTTTCCATAGTCGCATTGTGTGTTAACTGACCAATAAAATACCCTAGAAGATCACCTAGGAAAAAGATGACGAGATTAAGAGAAGCAATCGCAACGAGACGTCTCCAATTAATCTCTTTAAGCGATAAGAGTTTAAATCTATAAGCAATCACGATAAAAATAGCCAAACTCCCTAATGCCCAAATACCGTAACCTATTTGCTCCACAAGTGAAAACTTACCATCCTGAGTAAGTAGCGGGAAAGCACCTAATAGTGTTAAATCTAAGATTAGTAGAGTGAGCGCTAAAACAATAACACCAATTTTCTTCATGACTTGTTTAAACATATCTTTTCTCCTTAATCTTCCTCAAAAATAAAGACTTCTTCAATAGTCTTTCCAAAATATCTAGCAATTTTAAAAGCCAGTTCCAACGACGCATTATAGCGACCTTTTTCGAGTGAAATGATGGTCTGCCTCGTGACCCCCATCTCATCTGCTAACTCTGCCTGACTAATCTTATTAGCCTTGCGAAGTTCCTGAATTTTTGTTTCCATGTGGCACCTCAACCTTATCGTTTATTCTCAAATAGTTAAACTCCTTACTTTTCTTTGTTAAGTTAACTTTACATTTATAGTATAGTTCACTTTACATGTTTTGTAAAGTCTTTTTTACATTTTTTGTAAAGTTTTCTTTACTTATAGAATTACACATAAATAGAAATATTCGAATGATTCTGTCAGTGCATTCAAAAAAGCTAGCCAATCACTCAGCCAACTTTTCTGGTCTTATCAAATTTTTGATAACTTATTTAGTTTTAAGGCGCTCAACATCACGCGCAATCACCAACTCTTCATCTGTTGGGATAACAAATACTTTAACAGCTGACTCTGCTGTTGTAATGTCGCCTACATGTCCAAAGACATTCTTTTCAGGATCCACTTCAATACCAAACCAAGTGAGACCATCCAAAACTGAAGCACGAACTTCTGCAGAGTTTTCACCAATACCTGCTGTAAAGACGATAGCATCCGCTCCGTTCAACACACCGAAGTATTGAGCGATGTATTTACGCAAACGATCCACATAAAGATCATAAGCCAAGGCACATTTTTCATCGCCAGCATTCTTACCAGCAATGATATCACGCATATCACTTGATTTTTCAGAAATGCCAAGAAGACCTGATTCCTTATTAAAGACGTGACGGATACGCTCAGCATCTGCCATTTCAGGCTCACGGTCAATAACAAATGGAATAATCGCAGGGTCAAGATCCCCAGTACGTGTTCCCATCATAACGCCACCAAGTGGTGTCAACCCCATTGACGTATCTACTGATTTACCACCATCAACGGCAGTAATAGAAACACCATTTCCCACATGGGCTGTGATAATCTTAGTTTCTTCAATTGGCTTACCTAACAACTTAGCTGCTTCTTGAGAAACATATTGGTGGCTAGTTCCGTGTGCTCCATACTTACGGACTTGGTAGTCTGTATAGTAACGATTAGGCACTGGATAACGGTAGGCCACTTCCGGCATAGATGTATGGAAGGCTGTATCAAAAACAGCAACACTCGTAATATCTGGGAGGAGCTCCTTAAAGGCACGAATCCCTGAAGCTGCACCTGGATTGTGTAAAGGCGCTAAGGCTGACAATTCTTCAATCTTAGCCAAGGCATCTTCATCCACCAAGCTTGATTCTTTGAAATATTCTCCACCAGCAACTACACGGTGACCAACACCTGTGATTTCATCATAGCTCTTGATAATATCAAAACGAATCAAATCATCAAGCAAGATTTTTACTGCCTGAACATGGTCAGCAATATCTAGAGTTTGCGATTCTGAACGGTCATCAAATTTTACTGTTGAAACAGAATCTTTCAAGCCGATACGTTCAATCAAACCCTTAGCAAGAACAACTTCATCTGGCATCTCATATAGTTGCCATTTCAAGCTTGAGCTTCCTGCATTAATTGCTATTGTTTTTGTCATAAGCCACCTCTTTGTAAAACGCTTTCAATAATATAGTCCTATTCTAACATGTTTTGCTAGAAAATGGAATTATCTGATTTCCATTTTTGGAAATTCTCTGTAAAATCTTTGAGGACCTCTGGGTTTTGCAAATCGCTAAGTGGATAAACAAAGGTCTCAGGAGCATTTTCAGTTTGTTTTTTAAGCACAAAGATAGACTTCATGTTATGTTTATTGCCAAAAGCTGCTTCTGGAAGAGTGATAACGGCAATAATATCAGCATATCCTGATAGCCATTTCTTAAGCAAATCACTTTGTGGGCTTGTCAAAAGATTAGTTGGTGCCAAAAGAATAGCAATACCATCTTTCTTCAGGTACTTGAGTGATTGCTCCATGAGAAGGTGATGGGCATAGGTGTGTTCACCGGTTGCTGCAACCTTGAAACGACTCGCAATCTCATCATTTGGGTAATAACCAACAGGTAGATCACTGATAATAACATCACTCTCTTTGAGAATGTGTGGTCGAACAGCATCTTCTTGGATGTAAACTGCACTTGAATTCACCACATCAGCAATGCTAGCTGACAAATCGATAAGGAGATCGTCAACTTCCATTCCCATATAATTAAGGGTTTCTGACTATTATTTAGAAGAGTTTCAGCCAAGTTTCCTGTCCCCGAACCAATCTCCAAAACATCTAATTGGTCGTCCTTGGTCAAACCTTCAAGTAGGTAAAGAATGATAAATCCAATAGCATCAGGTGTAAATTGGTGATTGGCTTGTAAGGCTTCCAATTGCCCTAGCTTGATAAACAAGAACTGAAAAGCACGACGCCACTCCTCTTTGCTTAGATTAAGGGCACGTAATTTCTCGTTGTTTTTGATGATGACTTCATTAGCTACCTCAGCCCCCAAATAATAGGAATTTTGCTCAATAAGCGCATCGTAAGCATGGGTTCCAAGATCATTTTCAATGGTTTGGACATTTTCTAACAACAGCTCAAAGGCTGTCTCAATTGCTTCAAAATTCATGATTTCCTCCGTCCTTCTATCATATCAAAAAGGAAAGAGAATTTCTATTTCTGCTCCTGCTTCTTCACATAACGATAGGTCTTGATTTGGCCTTTACTGGCAACTCTAACAATCACTTGTTTGTCCTTAACCTCGTAAGTCGTAGTTCCCTGAGAAAAACTAAAAGCACCTGCTTCCTTGTCCGCCAAGTCCATGGTCATCTCTGCCATGAGACGACTCTGACTGGAGATCATTTGCGCTTGGTTCTGTCTAGAGCTAGCAACCACCCGCTCCAGATAAACATGCAGAAGAAGTGTGAAAATGCCAGCCATAAAAAGAGCGTAGAGAAGAACGCCTCCCCTAACCTGTTTTTTCAAAAGCATAAACAAAACTCCTTTGTAGCCCATTTTTAAGAGTCACTTGGATGGTGACTATCTGGTTATTTTGACTAATTGTACTAGCTTTTACATTGAAAAGCATTGGTTGGTAGCCTCGACCGTCAGCATTTGTTTTTCGAAAATCAGTAGCACTTGATAGTCCAAAAGCTAAGTCTTGATTATCCTGCTTGACATAGAGTTTGTTCCCCTCTACCTTTACCAACTGACAACCTTCTAATTCTGCCTCCATTTGTTGAACAAATAGAAGCCAGTCTTGGCTTTCTTGTTGCTTGACCTGCTTAACATTGCTCACCAATACTGTGGTCAGACCTTGATAAACTTGAACTGAACCAGCAATCACCAACAAGGCCACTAGACATTCCAAAAGGGTAAAAGCACGAACCTTGCTATTGAGAGACATGAATAATCTCCTTTCCTGATTCATAAACCGCGATACCTTGCTGGCTACGTTAACTGTCACTGTGATCTCATTTAAGGTCAACTGATCCTGTTTTGTCTGAACTGCCATGGTTGCCACACTCAAGACCTCCTGTTGGTGGAGATTCCTAGCCATTAGCCTACGATTGGTATTGATCTGATCCAAGATAAGACCACTGACGAGTACTAAGACAGCCATTGCTACCAAGCTTTCGATAAGAATATAGCCTCTAAGAGACCGTCTTTTTATATTTACCGCTGCCCATGTTAAGCTGATAGGTCACCACCTCCTTATCACTTGAAAAACGAATCTTTGTGAGGCTAGAGTTGCCTCCTTTGGCATCAAACACTAGCGTCTGCCCCTTATCCAGATGTATATTTTTAGGAATCACCAGACTTGATTTTCCGTTACTGATTTTATCCTTGGACAACTGCAATTCAACATTGGACCCTTCCGCCGCTGCCAAGCGCTGACTATCTCGGTATAGGTACTCAAAGCGCAGATAAAAAAGATTAGTCTCAACCTGCTGAAAAATACCTGTGACTGAGCCTGATAAACTCAGAGTGAGAAAGGCAACCACTGCTAGAGTCACCAGAGTCTCCAACAAGGTAAAGGCTCTAATTGGCCACTGAGCGGCTTTCGCCACCATGTTTCGCATAGTAATCATTGTATGAATCTGCCTGTTTTTGCGTGATTTGACCTTCTGAAACAAGAGCGGCTAAGCTAGCTGTCTTGTTATTCTTCATTTCATAAAGTTCTGCTTGAGAATCCACGACCTTGACCACAGCCGCATTTCCAGTCTCTTTAACAGAATCCTTCTGCTTACTCAAGTTAGGAACAAAGAGTAAGAGGAGAATACTGATAATGAGAAGCACGACCAGCATTTCAATCAGCGTAAAAGCACGTAATTTTACGGCATTCAATTTTTTCAACATCAATTTCATGACATCATTCCTTCCATATTTTGATACATTGGTAATAGCATAGCTGCATAGATCATTACAATCACGACAGCAACAATAACAAAAATGAGGGGTTGTACAAAGGTTGTCGCCTTATTAAGACGATTAAAGAAGTTCTGCCAAACCTCTTCAGCATAGACTTCTAACTCATAGCCCAACCTAGCATTAGCCTCTCCATAAGCAATAATTAAGGACAGCTCCTTAGTGAAAAATGGATGAGTAGCAATTCGGTCAGGAAAACTCTGTCCTAGCATCAGGGCTTCTTCCAAATCAGATCCAAGCTCACGGAAAAGCTTGGATTTTTGCTCTTGCATAAGAGACACCAAGTCTAGCAAGTCAATACCTTGCCCTAAGAGATTTCCCCATTCCCTAGCATAATAGGCGGTCGTATATAGCCTGACAGTTTGGCCTATAAAAGGGATTTTTGCCATTCGTCTATAAAAGACAAGAGCTGGCTGGTGTTTCACCCATAGATAGAGGATGACACTCAATATAAGAAATACGCACAAACTCACAAAAAAGAGCTGGGGAAAAATTTGGACCAACTGAACTGCCCAATTTTCTTTACCGTCACCCTCTAACAGTTGAGGTAGAAGATAATTTTTTAGTCCTAGCATGATCAGAATAAGGAAACCTAGAAGTAGAACAGGATAGGTCGCTACCTCCATGAGCTTCTTACGAACCTTGGTCAAACGAAGCATATAGGTTTCAATTTTAGTCAAACTTCCTAATAAATCACCGTGCTTATCAGCAAGGGCAATCTGAGTAACAATATTGTCCGAAAGCCCACTGACGCAAACATCTGGTCCAACCTGTCGCCTCGCATTAAGCTCGCCTTCATAAGAGACAAGGACGATTCTTTCAACAAGTGACTTCGCTCCAAAAAGTCTATGATTTCAGTCAAGGTAAACCCTGCCTTTAAAAGTTGTTTGAAAAGCTGGATAACCTTGAGTTGCTGATTAATCTTTAATTTTTTCCCCTTGGATATCCCCTTCAGTGAGATATCCTTGTTTAACCAAGCCTTCCAACTGCTGGTTCCAGTTGGTTGACGAATGGCTTTGGAAATTTTCACTGGCAAAATCAATCACACCTCCTCCCTTAATCAAACGCATGTAGGCAATCCCTTGAAGGGCATTATCCAACTCGGACTTATCTACACCAAGGTCCAGAAGACGCTCATAAACACCTGCCACACTCTTTGCGTGAATAGTTGAAAGAACAGTCACTCCCGTCAGACTAGCTCTAATAACCGCTCGAGCAGTCTCCTTATCTCGAATTTCTCCAATAATCAAAACATCCGGGCGGTGACGTAATGATAGCTTAATCAAATTATCATAGGTCATGTCAATTGCTTGATTCACCTGGAGTTGCAAGACATTATCCTGTTTGATTTCCACAGGATCCTCAATCGAAATCACCTGCTGCCCCTTAAAACGCTCCTGAACCAACTCATGCATAAGCGTAGTCTTTCCAGAACCAACGGGACCTGCAAAGAGATATAAGCCACGATAATCCAAAGCATCCATAATAGGCTGGATTCCTTGATTCCAGTACACTAATTCTCGACGTTCAGAATGTAGAACACGAATAACTAAACTTTCTAAGCCGCGATAATCCCCTACGGTAGACAAACGCAGAGAAACCCTTTGACCATCACCACAATCATAGTCACAGGAACCTAGTTGACTCCTACGCTTCTCACCCACCATCATTCCCGCCACAAATTTAAAGTGACCAATAAGACTAGCCATGAAATCAGGCCGATATACATCAATTAATCTCCTCTCCTGGCCAACTCGCATATAGAGCTCATAATTTTCCTGACGTGGAATGACATAGATGTCTTGAGCCCCACAACTATCAGCATTTTTGATCATTTCCTTAGCAAATTCTGTTACCATAAGGACCTCCTCATAGACCTATTCGTAAAAAGTTTAAGAAAATGAAAAAAAGCTCGAAATTTTCGAGCTTCTGGATTATTTAACGTTTAATTTTACAGTGGGCATGATTTGGAAGGTCATTTCGCTTTTCATATCCCGGACGGTATTTTTCCTCAGGAATTTCCTGCCAATCATCCAAAAGAGCAATCGATTGATAGACCTGCAGGTATTCGTCACACTCCTCACACCAGTGCTTATCCTCTTGATCCCAAAAAGCAGTCATGACACTACTACGGCTGATATAACTTGGCAAGGTTTCTTCCATCGCAAACCAAAGTTTTTTATAGTACTTGAGGGCATCGTAAAAATTTTCAAATTCCTTAGTACTGATGATATCCTCTTGCCATCCTTCTAGGAACCACCACGGTTCCAAATCCCCTTTCATTTCAACTACTTGGTACATTTTTCTTTCTCACTTCATCTTTGGTGTTCTTATTATACAAAATTTTCTGGAAAAGATAAAAAAAATGGTCTTATATTTTATATTTATCAAAAATAGAAGATATTCTAGTCATATAAATACGAAAAGAACCCACAATTCATTGTGAGTTCTTTTGCTTTCATTTTAGTCTTCAGATGATTCCACAATTGCTTCATCAACAGCAATGTTTTCAATAACTTCAACTTCGTTAACTGAAAGTGGTTCAATGTTACGGTAACGGGCCATACCTGTACCAGCAGGGATAGTCTTACCAATGATAACATTTTCTTTAAGACCAAGGAGATGGTCTTTCTTACCACGGATAGCTGCATCTGTAAGGACACGTGTTGTTTCTTGGAAGGAAGCCGCTGACAAGAATGAATTTGTTTCAAGTGAGGCTTTAGTAATACCAAGAAGGACTGGACGAGATGTTGCAGGAACACCACCAGAGATAACAATATCCTTGTTAGCATCTGTGAAGTCAGAAATGTCCATAAGTGTACCTGGAAGGAGATCTGTATCACCTGGATCCATAACACGTACTTTACGAAGCATTTGACGAACCATTACTTCGACGTGTTTGTCACCGATTTCTACCCCTTGGCTACGGTAAACTTTTTGTACTTCTGCAAGAAGATAAGTTTCAACTGACAAGGTATCACGTACTTCAAGGAGACGTTTAGGTTGGATTGAACCTTCTGTCAAGGCCGCACCACGGTGTACTTCGTCACCAACTTCAACTTTCATACGAGCTGTAAATGGAACAACGTATTCACCCATTCCAGTCTTACCTTGAACGAAGACTTTCTTAGTACGTGTCGCAGCATCTTCTTCGATTTCAATAACAGTACCCTTAACTTCAGTGATAACCGCTTCCCCTTTAGGATTACGTGCTTCAAAGATTTCCTGGATACGTGGAAGACCCTGTGTGATATCGGTATTTGAGGCTACCCCACCGGTGTGGAAGGTACGCATAGTAAGCTGTGTACCAGGTTCCCCGATAGATTGAGCGGCGATAGTACCAACTGCTTCACCAACTTCAACCGCATCACCTGTTGCCAAGTTGATACCGTAACAGTGACGGCAGACACCGTGACGTGTGTTACATGTAAAGACTGAACGGATAGTTACTTCTTCAACACCAGCATTGACAATAGCAGCAGCCATGTCTTCAGTAATCAAAGTATCTGGACCTACGATGACTTCACCTGTTGTAGGATTCTTAACTGATTTCTTAGTGTAACGACCTTGAAGACGTTCTTCAAGTGTTTCCGTAATCTCTTTACCATCAGTAATCGCACGGATAAGAAGACCACGGTCTGTTCCACAGTCATCTTCACGGATAATAACATCTTGGGCAACGTCAACCAAACGACGAGTAAGGTAACCTGAGTCGGCTGTCTTAAGGGCCGTATCGGTCATACCTTTACGCGCACCGTGAGTTGAGAAGAACATTTCCAAAACGCTCAAACCTTCACGGAAGTTTGAAAGGATAGGCAATTCCATGATACGTCCGTTAGGAGCGGCCATCAAACCACGCATACCGGCAAGTTGAGAGAAGTTAGAGATGTTACCACGAGCTCCTGAGTCCATCATCATAACGATTGGGTTCTTAGGATCTTGTGTCTCAATCAGACGTTTCAAGGGCTTCTTTCGCTTCACGCCATGTTGTTGTAACAGCAACATAACGGTCATCATCTGTCATCAAACCACGACGGAAGGCCTTGTTAATTTCTTCAACACGGTGGTGAGCAGCATCGATAATTTCTTGTTTGTTATCGATAACTGGGATATCGGCGATACCCACTGTCAAACCAGCAAGTGTTGAGTGGTAGTAACCAAGGTCTTTCAAACGGTCAAGGAAGGCTGATGTTTCAGTTGTACGAAGACGTTTGAAGGTTTCAGCGATGATGTTACCAAGATTTTTCTTCTTGAATGGTGCATTAATTTCCAAACCATCAATAACTGTTTGGATATCTTGACCTGGTTCAAGGAAGTACTTATCTGGTGTACTATCTGTCAAGTTCTCATTTGTTGTTTCTTGAAGATATGGAATTTCTGCTGGGATGATTGAGTTAAAGAGAATCTTACCAACAGTTGTAACCAAAATCTTGTGAAGTTGGTTTTCTTTCCAAGGTTTATCAGGCATGCTGTCTACTGCGATACCGACACGGCTATGCAAGTGAACATAACCATTACGATAAGCCATAACTGCCTCATCAATATCCTTGAAGACCATACCTTCACCCTCACGGCCTTCTTCTTCCATAGTCAAGTAGTAGTTACCAAGAACCATATCCTGAGATGGCGTTACGACCGGTTTACCGTCTTTAGGGTTAAGGATGTGTTCAGCCGCAAGAAGGAGCAAACGTGCTTCAGCTTGAGCTTCTTCAGACAATGGAACGTGGATGGCCATTTGGTCACCGTCAAAGTCGGCATTGTAGGCCTCACATACCAATGGGTGAAGACGAAGGGCCTTACCATCAATCAAGACAGGTTCAAAGGCCTGGATACCCAAACGGTGGAGGGTAGGTGCGCGGTTAAGAAGTACTGGGTGTTCCTTGATAACATCTTCAAGAATATCCCAAATACGTTCATCACCACGTTCAACCATACGTTTAGCGGCTTTCACGTTACCTGCGTATTCACGCGCAACGATTTCACGCATCACAAATGGTTTGAAAAGTTCGATGGCCATCAAACGTGGCACACCACATTGGTACATTTTAAGTGTTGGACCAACGGCGATAACGGAACGTCCAGAGAAGTCAACACGTTTACCAAGCAAGTTTTGACGGAAACGACCTTGTTTACCTTTAAGCATGTGGCTCAAAGATTTAAGTGGACGACTACCTGGTCCAGTGATTGGACGACCACGACGTCCATTATCGATAAGGGCATCTACCGCTTCTTGCAACATACGTTTTTCGTTTTGCACGATGATACCTGGGGCATTCAATTCAAGCAAACGAGTCAAACGGTTGTTACGGTTGATAACACGACGATAAAGATCGTTCAAGTCAGATGCCGCAAAGCGTCCACCATCCAATTGAACCATTGGACGAAGGTCTGGTGGCAATACTGGCAAAATGTTAAGAACCATCCATTCTGGTTTGTTACCAGACTTATAGAAGGCATCAAGAACGTCCAAACGACGAACAGCTTTAACACGTTTTTGACCAGTCGCTGTCTTCAACTCTTCTTTGAGTTCAGCAATTTCAGCTTCCAAATCCACTTGTTTCAAGAGATCTTGGATAGCTTCTGCACCCATTTTAGCGACAAATGAACCATGTCCATACTCTTGCAATTTTTCACGATATTCACGTTCTGTCAAGAGAGATTTTGGTTCAAGTGGTGTTTCCTTTGGATCGATAACCACGTAAGCTGCGAAGTAGATAACTTCTTCAAGCGCACGAGGACTCATGTCCAAAGTCAATCCCATACGAGAAGGGATTCCCTTGAAGTACCAGATGTGTGATACTGGTGCTTTCAACTCGATGTGACCCATACGTTCACGGCGAACCTTAGCACGTGTTACTTCAACACCACAGCGGTCACAAACGATACCTTTATAACGAATACGTTTGTATTCCCACACGCACATTCCCAGTCTTTAGTAGGACCAAAGATTACTTCGTCGAAGAGACCTTCGCGTTCTGGTTTGAGCGTACGGTAGTTGATTGTTTCAGGTTTCTTAACTTCACCATAAGACCATGAACGGACCTTAGTTGGTGAAGCTAGTGTGATTTGCATACTTTTGAATCGATTTACGTCAACCACTAGTATTACCTTTCTTTTGTTCTATTGACAATAGCAGCGCTATTCTCACCTTTATCAGCTACCTTAGCAGAGAGTGTGAACTCCCTCTCTAAAGCTTATTTTATTCTGTTTTATCTGAAGCTTCTTCTTTAGCTTTTTCTAATTCAGCAGCTTCTTTGGCTTGTTGTACACGTGCTTTTTCAAGATCATCGACGTGCATGACATCGTCATCTTCACCTTCATCAAGATCACGCAATTCAACTTCGTAATCATCCTCATCAAGGACACGCATATCAAGACCAAGTGATTGCAATTCTTTAACGAGTACTCGGAATGATTCTGGTACACCTGGTTTTGGAATTGGTTTACCTTTAGTGATGGCTTCATAGGCTTTCAAACGTCCGTTAACGTCATCTGACTTGTAAGTCAAGATTTCTTGAAGGATATTTGATGCACCATAAGCTTCAAGGGCCCAAACCTCCATCTCACCGAAACGTTGTCCACCAAATTGCGCTTTACCACCAAGAGGTTGTTGGGTAACAAGTGAGTAAGGACCTACTGAACGAGCATGAAGTTTATCATCAACCATGTGGTGAAGTTTGATCATGTACATGACACCAACTGATACACGGTTATCAAATGGTTCACCTGTACGTCCATCGTAAAGGATTGTCTTAGCATCACTATCCATACCTGCTTCACGAACAGTATCCCAGAGGTCTTCTGAGCTTGCCCCGTCAAAGACTGGTGTTGCGATGTGGATACCCAAGTTACGAGCAGCCATACCAAGGTGAAGTTCCATAACCTGACCGATGTTCATACGTGATGGCACCCCAAGAGGGTTCAACATGATATCAACTGGTGTACCGTCTGGAAGGTAAGGCATGTCTTCAACAGGAACAATACGAGAAACAACCCCTTTGTTACCGTGACGACCGGCCATCTTATCTCCGACCTTAATCTTACGTTTTTGAGCGATGTAAACACGAACAAGCATGTTAACACCTGATTGCAATTCATCACCGTTTGCACGTGTGAAGATTTTAACATCACGAACGACACCATCACCACCGTGAGGTACACGGAGTGAGGTATCACGTACTTCACGAGATTTATCACCAAAGATAGCATGGAGAAGACGTTCTTCAGCAGAAAGGTCTTTTTCACCCTTAGGTGTTACCTTACCAACAAGAATGTCACCTTCTTTAACCTCAGCACCGATACGGATAATACCCATTTCGTCAAGGTCTTTGAGAGCTTCTTCACCAACGTTTGGCAATTCACGTGTAATTTCTTCAGGCCCAAGCTTTGTATCGCGTGTTTCTGATTCGAACTCTTCCAAGTGAACAGATGTATAAACGTCATCTTTCACAAGACGCTCACTCATGATAACGGCATCCTCGAAGTTGTAACCTTCCCATGTCATGTAAGCGACGATAGGGTTTTGACCGAGGGCCATTTCTCCACCTTCCATAGATGGACCGTCAGCGATAAAGTCACCTTTTTCAACAATATCGCCAACCTTAACCAAAGTACGTTGGTTATAGGCAGTACCTGAGTTTGAACGACGGAATTTTTGAATAGTATAAACATCAAGAGAACCATCTTCACGACGAACTTCAACTTTATCAGCATCAGAGTAGACAACTTTACCGTCGTGTTGAGCGATAACTGCAGCTCCTGAATCGTGGGCAGCTTGATATTCCATACCAGTACCAACATAAGGTGCTTTAGGGTCAATCAAAGGCACAGCCTGACGTTGCATGTTGGCACCCATGAGGGCACGGTTAGAGTCATCGTTTTCCAAGAAAGGAATACATGCTGTCGCAACGGCAACTACCTGTTTAGGAGAAACATCCACGAAATCTACAAGGTGTGATGGGTACTCTTGGTTATTACCTTGATGACGACCCATAACGATTTCTTCTGCAAATGTTCCATCTTCGTTCAATTTAGAGTTAGCCTGAGCAACTGTGTACTCATCTTCTTCGTCGGCAGTCAACCAAACTACTTCGTTGGTTACTTTACCAGTTGCACGGTCAACCTTACGGTATGGTGTTTGAATGAAACCATACTTGTTAAGGTGTCCGTATGAAGACAAGTTATTGATCAAACCGATGTTAGGTCCTTCAGGTGTTTCAATTGGACACATACGACCGTAGTGCGTGTAGTGCACGTCACGAACTTCATATCCGGCACGGTCACGTGTCAAACCACCAGGTCCCAAGGCTGACAAACGACGTTTGTGTGACAACTCTGACAATGGGTTGTGTTGGTCCATGAACTGTGACAACTGTGAAGAACCGAAGAATTCTTTAACAGCTGCAGTTACAGGGCGAATATTGATGATTTGTTGTGGTGTCAAGACTTCGTTATCTTGAACTGACATACGCTCACGTACGTTACGTTCCATACGAGCCAAACCAATACGGAATTGGTTAGCAAGCAATTCACCAACAGCACGGATACGACGGTTACCAAGGTGGTCGATATCGTCAACTTTACCGATACCTTCAGCAAGGTTGAGGAAGTAGCTCATTTCAGCCAAGATATCTGCTGTTGTCAAAGCACGAACTTTGTCATCTGGGTTGGCATTACCAACAATTGTAACCACACGATCTGGATCATTTGGTGCAACAACCTTGAATTTGAAGAACAACAGGTTCTGTAACCACCGCATAATCATTTGGTGTGTATACAAATTTGTTCAAATCACCATCCAAGTATTCTGCGATTGAATCAATCACATCACGTGTCATTTCAGTACCAGCTTCAACAAGGATTTCACCTGTTTCAGGATCTACCAAGTTTTCAGCAATTGTTTGTCCCAAAAGACGTGTCTTGATGTTAAGTTTTTTGTTGACTTTGTAACGACCAACAGCAGCCAAGTCATAACGACGTGGATCAAAGAAACGAGCTACAAGCAAGCTACGTGAGCTGTCGGCAGTTTTTGGTTCACCTGGACGAAGACGTTCATAAATTTCTTTAAGCGCTTCATCAGTACGTGAATCTGCTGGGTTTTTGTGGATATCTTTTTCAATGGTGTTACGAACCAACTCGCTATCACCAAAGATATCAACAATTTCGTCATCACCTGAGAATCCAAGCGCACGCACAAGCGTTGTGAATGGAATCTTACGTGTACGGTCGATACGAGTGTAGGCGATGTCTTTTGAATCTGTTTCAAGCTCAAGCCATGCCCCACGGTTAGGGATAACTGTTGATCCATAACCCACTTTACCGTTTATCAACCTTATCGTTAAAGTAAACACCAGGTGAGCGCACCAACTGAGAAACGATAATACGTTCACCACCATTGATGATGAAAGTACCCATCTCAGTCATAATAGGGAAATCTCCGAAGAAGACTTCCTGAGTTTTGATTTCACCAGTTTCTTTGTTAATAAGACGGAAAGTCACAAAGATAGGTGCTGAGTATGATGCATCGTGGATACGAGCTTCTTCAAGTGTATACTTAGGCTCTTTCAATTCGTAACCAACGAATTCCAATTCCATAGTGTCTGTGAAGTTTGAGATAGGAAGTACATCCTCAAAAACCTCTTTAAGACCAGTATCCAAGAATTCTTTGAATGAATCCGTTTGGATTTCAATCAAGTTTGGTAAATCAAGAACTTCTTTGATTCTTGAAAAACTACGACGGGTACGATGTTTCCCGTATTGAACGTCATGTCCTGCCAAGTCTTCTACTCCTTTTCTACATTCGAGACCTGCTTTGCAAGTCGTGCACTTTAAATATTTGTCTTCTGCCTTTTTCAGTTGCTTGTCCCATTGACAAGTGATCAAACACCAACATCCACTCACCTGATTAATGATAAGCGAAAAATTTATTTTATGAATTTTTAGAACCTTTAAATATGCATTACAACACTTGAAAATCCTAAAAATAAGCACAAAAATAGCAGCTAAATCTGACCGAAAAAACGTTGATTTAACTGCTGTATCTCTTGATTGGACAATATTTCAACCAAGTAAGACGACAAATAGTTGTCTATATTATACCTAATTTTTTGCTTTTTTGCAAGTTTTCTTGGTAATTCCTAATGCCCTCCAAGAATGCTAGACCAGGCTTTTTGATAATCACTATCAGTTCCACCAATAGCAAACTTGTAGGTCGTATCTCCAGGTCCATTTTTAGCCCAGTAAGTATCAACCATTTCACCACTTACAGAAACATTACGACCATTGACAGACACTGTTGCTGGTTTAAGACCTGTTGATTTGAGCACACTTGCCTTAATGGCACTTGAATCGATATTAAACTTATCTCCAGTTTTAAAAATACCTGGATTGGCATTATAGATAGCGGAAGTCAAACGAGCCATATATTGCGCATTATAGGTGTAACCCGTTTTAGAATTGGTTGGTGTATTATTGTCATAACCAGCCCAACCACCAAGAGTAATACCAGGCGTTGACACAATCAACCAAGCATCCGCAAAGTTATCTGTCGTTCCTGTTTTACCCATCCAGTCCGCTGAGGCTGCTGCACCATTGACATTTCAATTCAGAATGAAATTGAGTTGTCGCTCCTTTAACTACCACTTCCTTGAGCAGGTTATCCATGATGCTAGCCGTAGCTCTTGAAAAGACTTGAACCCCTTCAGATTTATGCTGGTAGATAACTTCGCCAGTCCTGTCAGTAATACTATCAATCATATACCCCTTCTCATAGACACCACCATTTGAAAGCATCTGATAGGCATTTACTTGCTGGGCAACCGTGGTTTCGATTCCCCCGCCAAGAGGCAAACTCTCGATATTGTAATTAGCAATCTTATAACCCATCTTGGTCATGTAACCCTCAACATCAACATCATGACGTTGAAGCATTTGGTAAGTCCAAAAGGCTGGAATGTTCCATGAGGTATTGAGCGCCTCTTGTAGGTTCATCATAGCTGTACCCTTATCACCATCATGGAGAATAGGCGTTCCACCCGTAAAATTAGTTGGGTAGTTAGAAAGGATACTTGAGCTACCCATCAAACCTTGATCAATAGCAATTCCATAAGCAATAATAGGCTTAATAGATGATCCTGGGGAGCGTGCCGTATCAAAGGCATGGTTATTTTGATTATTTTCGTAACTACGACCACCAACAAATCCTAGAATTGCTCCAGTCGCATTATCCATGAGCACATTTCCGACTTCAACCCCACTATTGCCACCCTGGTCGAGGAGGCCACCATATTGACTCGCAGCGTCTTGCATCGCATTATAAACTGCATTGTCAATAGTTGTCTTAACGCTGTAGCCACCGGTTTGGAGCTCTTGAAGGGCCCTCTCACGATAGCTTTCCTTTGTCTTATCATTTTTCAAATCTTGACTCGACACCTTGTCACGTTTAACGAGGTAATCATACATGACATCCTGAGCCTCAGACATGACAGAATAGTACAAATAGTCATGACTTACGGCATCAGACTTCTCACCAGCCTTGAAATCTTTAGTGATATCATAATTCTTATAGCTTTCGTACTGCGACTTATCTAGATAGCCACCGCGATAAAGATTGTAGAGTACATCTTGTTGACGTGCCAAGCCATAAGATAGATCCTCTGCGTTTTTTAATTGACCGTCAGCTGTATAAGGTGAGTAGACAATCGGGCTCTGTGGCAATCCTGCCAGATAGGCCGCCTGAGGAACTGTCAAATCCGCTGCGGATACCCCCAAAGATACCTTGAGCAGCCTCCTCAATACCAGCAATATTTTTTTCCCCTTGTTATTACGTCCAAAAGGAGAAACATTCAGATAATCGGTTAAAATTTCATTTTTAGAAATACGACGCTCCAATTGTAAGGCATAGATAATCTCTGCCGCCTTACGTTTTAAAGGTTGGTGCATCTCCTGTTACCTGTTGCTTGATTAACTGCTGCGTTAGCGTCGAACCACCACTTGAAGAGCCAACTCCCAAAACTGATGACACCAAAGCCCTAAATACTGCCTTTGGCACAACACCCTTTATGCTTCTTAAAATTTTTCATCCTCAGTCGCAATGATGGCATTTTTTTGACATTGTTAGAAATCGCATCACTCTCAATAGGTGTTCTCAGCAAGTCAGTATCAATATCCGCAATCTTCTTAGAATCGGAATAGCTCATCGAAGATACCAAACTAACCTCACTAATCTGATTCAACAAGGTTTTTGTCCTTAATCGACGGAACAGACTCAATTTGACTCCCCAAATACCCCAAACCAATTCCTGCACCGAACAAGGTAAGGACGATAATAACCACATAAAAGAAATCAGACAAAAGCTTTAAGGTTTTTAAGAAAACATCACCCATGTCTAAGAGTGTCATCCGGTCCTCAGGCGACTTTCCCCCTTGCTTACGATTCCACTTAAAATCAGTCGTAGCTTTCCTTTCATTAAAAGATTTATCCCCTCTTTTAGACCTAGAACTAGCAAACCTTGTGCGAATAGCCTGCCCTAGTCGTCTAAAATAATTTATTATTTTTTCAAAATTCATAGAAATACCTCAGAGCCTATTATAACAAACTTTGACAAAGCTTGCATAGGCCTACTTTCTTTTGGTATAATGGTGCAGAATATACTTTACTGGAGAATATCATGACAATTTTTGAAGAACTAAAAGCACGTGGCTTGATTTTTCAAACCACAGATGAAGAAGCCCTTGTAAAAGCCTTTGAAGAGGGACCCGTATCATACTACACTGGTTATGACCCAACAGCAGACAGTCTCCACCTTGGACACCTTGTAGCTATCCTTACAAGTCGCCGACTTCAATTGGCTGGACACAAACCTTACGCCCTCGTTGGTGGTGCAACAGGTTTGATTGGTGACCCATCATTTAAAGATGCTGAACGTAGCCTCCAAACCAAAGAAACCGTTGAAGGTTGGGTTGAAAAAATCCAAGGTCAGCTCTCTCGTTTCCTTGATTTTGAAAATGGTGACAACAAAGCCGTTATGGTCAACAACTATGATTGGTTTGGATCAGTCAGCTTCATCGATTTCTTGCGTGACGTGGGTAAATATTTCACAGTTAACTACATGATGAGTAAGGAATCTGTTAAGAAACGTATCGAAACAGGTATCTCTTACACTGAGTTTGCCTACCAAATCATGCAAGGTTACGATTTCTACGAACTCAACGATAAGTACGGCGTAACCCTCCAAATTGGTGGTTCTGACCAATGGGGTAACATGACAGCAGGTACTGAGCTCTTGCGTCGTAAAGCGGACAAATCTGGACACGTTATCACAGTTCCACTTATCACAGATTCAACTGGTAAAAATTCGGTAAATCTGAAGGTAACGCTGTCTGGCTTGATGCTACTAAAACAACACCTTACGAAATGTACCAATTCTGGCTTAACGTTATGGATGATGATGCTGTTCGCTTCTTGAAGATTTTCACTTTCTTGTCACTTGAAGAAATCGAAGAAATCGGTAAAGAATTTGACCAAGCTCGTCACCAACGTTTGGCACAAAAAGTTTTGGCTCGTGAAGTTGTTACTTTGGTTCACGGTAAAGAAGCCTACGAACAAGCTGTTCACATCACTGAACAACTCTTCGCTGGTAACCTTAAAGCTCTCTCAGCACGTGACCTTAAAGTTGCCCTTAACGGTGTCCCAACTTATGAGATTTCAGCAGATGAAAATCTGAACATCGTTGAACTTCTCGTCAATGCTAAGATTTCACCTTCTAAACGCCAAGCACGTGAAGATGTCCAAAACGGAGCTATCTACATCAACGGTGAACGTGTACAAGACTTAGATTACACCCTCTCAGATACAGATAAAATTGATAATGAAATTACTGTTATCCGTCGTGGTAAGAAGAAACTTTGTCTTGACTTACTAATTTATAGCTATTCTCACTCCTTAATGGAGTGAGTTTTTTTTTACCAAAAAAGAGCAGTTGGATTGATTCCCAACTACTCTCTTCAGAACACAAAAAAACCAGCACTAGGCTGGTTTTTGAGACTATCACATTAGTTATAGATTTTGAATGCGTCATCGTCGTTTTGACCAACGAATGGCATTGCTTTACGCAATTCAGCACCAACTTTTTCGATTTCAAGGTTAGCAGCTTCTTCACGGTAAGCAGTAAGTTTTGGACGTCCAGCTTTGTAGTCGTTAACGAAGTCGTTAGCGAATTTACCGTTTTGGATGTCAGCAAGAACTGCTTTCATGTTTTCTTTCACTTGTTCAGTGATAACACGTGGACCTGATACGTAGTCACCGAATTCAGCAGTGTTAGAAATTGATTGACGCATTTTCTTGAATCCACCTTCGTAGATCAAGTCAACGATCAATTTCATTTCGTGAAGCACTTCAAAGTAAGCCAATTCTGGAGCATATCCAGCTTCAGTCAAGACTTCAAAACCAGCTTCGATAAGGGCAGTCAAACCACCACAAAGAACTGCTTGTTCACCAAACAAATCTTCTTCAGTTTCTTCTTTGTATGTTGTTTCAAGAAGACCAACACGTGCTGCACCAACACCTTTACACCAGTCCATAGCGATGTCTTTAGCGTTACCTGTAGCATCTTGGTATACTGCGTAAAGTGCAGGAACACCAAAACCTTCTTCAAATGTACGACGTACCAAGTGACCTGGTCCTTTAGGAGCACACATGAAGACATCAACATCTTTAGGAACTTTGATGAATTCAAAGTGGATGTTAAATCCGTGTGCAAACCAACAGCATTACCAGCTTCAAGGTTTGGAGCAATTTCTGCCTCGTAAAGTTCTTGTTGGATTTCGTCTGGAGCCAAGATCATGATAACGTCAGCCAATTTAGTTGCTTCTGCTACTGTGTAAGTATCAAAACCATCTTCTTTAGCTTTATCAAATGATTTACCTGGACGAACACCGATGATCACATCGTGACCTGTATCACGCAAGTTTTGTGCATGTGCATGACCTTGTGAACCGTAACCGATAACGGCGATTTTTTTACCGTCAAGTGCTGCTACTTTTACGTCTTTTTCATATTCCATTTGAACTGCCATAGTAATATGTCTCTTTTCTAAAAAAATATTTTATTGCCTTTTTAAGGCTGGGTTAACAAATTTAAGTTGGATTTTTTAATCACGGGTAAATCCAGTAGCACCCGTACGAGCGATATTCTTGATACCGTAAGGACGAATAACTCGTAGAAGCGCCTCACTCTTTTCAGCATCACCAGTCATCTGGATAGTGATAGAGCTTGGAGCTACATCAACCACCGAAGCACGGAAAGGTTGGATAATCGCTAAGATTTCAGCACGCTTAGAGGTTGGTGCTGATACCTTAACCAAGATAACTTCACGTTCCAAGTGTGGCTGTTCTGTGATATCGCGAATGCGAATCACGTCAATCTGACGATTAAGTTGCTTGATGATCTGTTCCACTTCATTGTGAGAATTCACATCGATAATAATCGTAATACGTGAAACGTTAGGATCCTCAGAAGCGCCTACAGAGATACTTTCAATGTTAACTTGACGTCGTGAAAGAACACCTGTGAAGCGGTTAAGGACACCTGAACGGTTCTGAAGTTTAGCTGTTAACATTCTACGCATTGAACTTCACCCCCAACATTTCGTGATTACTCTTACCAGCCGGAACGATTGGCAAGACATGCTCTTTACGAGAGATATCCACCTCGATGAACATTGGCACGTCTTCCTTGATAACTTCCAAATCCTGATTAATTGTCTCTGGATTATCAAACTTGTAAGACTTAATGCCGTAAGCTTGAGCCATCAATTGGAAATCTGGAAGGGTATCAAAGACAGACTCTGATGTACGCCCTTCGTAGAAGGACTCTTGCCATTGACGTACCATACCAAGTGAGTGGTTATTCAACATAACAACCTTGATTGGCACCTTGTAAATATTTAAGATAGCCAATTCTTGATTCGTCATTTGGAAACCACCATCACCAACAAAGAGGATAACTTCTTTATCAGGATTAGCAATTTTAGCACCAATTGCTGCTGGGACACCGAATCCCATTGTTCCAAGACCACCTGAGGTCACCAATTGACGCTCATTTTGGTATGGATAATACTGAGCTGTCCACATTTGATGTTGACCAACGTCAGTAACAACAACCGCGTCACCCTTAGTCAATTCACCGATACGCTCGATAACTGCCTGAGGCTGTACCATACGTTCCTTCTTATCGTAAGAACGTACACGCTCTTTATCTTTGTAACTTTTTCAATCCATTTTTCAGTGTTATTCTTAACCACTGGTTCTGCTAAGAGCATTTCAAGAGCTTGCTTGGCATCACCAACAACTGGAAGGTCCACTGCAATAATTTTACCAATCTCAGCTGGATCTACATCAATATGGACAACCTTGGCATTCTTGGCAAATGTTTTAGGATTACCTGTCAAACGGTCATCAAAACGACAACCAATGGCAATCATAAAGTCAGCATCGGTCATAGCAATGTTAGCTGCATATGAACCGTGCATACCACCCATACCCAAGAAGAGGGGATGACTAGTAGCAATTGTCCCTTGTCCTAAAAGACTTGTAACAACTGGGATTTGGTAGCGTTCTGCAAAAGTAACTAGCTCCTTAGCAGATTCAGAATAAGACACCCCACCTCCAGCTACAATAACCGGCTTCTTAGCTTTACCCAACTGCTTCAAGATTTTCTTGATTTGCATTTCGTTTGGTCTTAGCGTCGGTTGGTAACTTGGAAGATTAATTTCAGGATCGTTGATGAAGGCTGTTTCCTTAGCCACGACATCTTTAGGGAGGTCGACAACAACTGGACCAGGTCGGCCAGTTGTTGCAATATGAACCGCTTCCCTAATAATACGAGGAATATCAGCTGTATCGCGAATCTGATAATTGTATTTTGTAATCGGCATGGTAATTCCGACAATGTCAGCCTCTTGGAAGGCATCCTTACCAATACCTGGTGTTGCGACCTGACCAGTAAAGACTAGGAGAGGTACGCTATCACTCATAGCATCTGCAATCCCTGTAATAGCATTAGTGGCACCAGGACCACTCGTTACAAGAGCAACACCGAGTTTACCAGTTGATTTGGCATAACCTTCAGCTTCGTGCAGACTTCCTTGCTCATGACGAGATAAGATATGATTAATCTTGTCATTTTGTAAATAGCATCATACAAAGGAAGAACCGCTCCGCCAGGATATCCAAAGATAGTTGAAATCCCAAGTTCAAGAAGTGTATCTAGAATTAAATCAGCACCAGAGCGTGCTTCTTCAAGTTCAATTTTCTTCACATGGACCTCCTTTAGTAGTTGTTTTTTTCGAATTGTCTAAAAATTCAAAACCTTGTATACTATGATAACATTTTTAACCAAATTTGCAAGGGTTTCGGAGAAAAATATCACAAACTCTTCGGAAAGAATGTTCTTAGTTTTTTTCTTGTGCTTGACGTTCTGCTTTACGTTCTTCGAATTCTTCGTCACTCATCAAAGTTCCGCCAACATTGGCTGATTTAGCAAAGGCTGTATAGCGACGCAACCAACCACTTGAAATTTTTGATTTGAAAGTTTTCAAATGTTTGCGGCGTTCTTCAAGGGTTGCATCATCGACAAGCAGATCAAGGGTACGATTTGGTAGGTCAATCACGATTTCATCCCCATCTTCGATTAGGGCGATATTACCACCTTCTGCTGCTTCTGGAGAAACGTGACCAATCGCAATACCACGAGTAGCTCCTGAGAAACGACCATCCGTAATCAGAGCCACATCCTTACCAAGACCGCGTCCGACAATCTTAGAAGTTGGTGCCAACATTTCTGGCATACCAGGTCCACCCTGAGGACCTTCGTAACGAATGACAACGACATGGCCCTTCTTAACTGTTCCATTATCAATTAACTCAAGGGCCTGATCTTGTGAATCACAACAAATAGCTTTACCACGGAAAGTTTTAACAGACGGATCTACACCACCGACCTTGATAACCGCTCCATCCTGAGCAATATTTCCGTAAAGGATAGACAAACCACCAACTGGTGAGATAGGATGCTCAATTGGATGGATAATTTCTTCATTTTTGATTTCAGCACCAGCTACGTTTTCTTTCAAAGTCTTACCAGTAACTGTAATACGATCACCCTTAATGGCTCCTTTTTTAATCAACTGATTAATAATGGCTGGAACACCACCAGCTTCATGGACATCATGCATAGTGTAAACACTTGAAGGTGCAATTTTAGAGAGATAAGGTGTCTTCTTGGCAATCTCGTTAATGTCTTTAAGATCATAGTCAATACCGGCCTCACGCGCAATAGCAAGCGTATGAAGAACAGTATTGGTTGAACCACCCATGGCCATATCTAGAGCAAACGCATCATCGATGGCTTCTTTGGTCACAATATCACGTGGGCGAACATTATTTTTGATGTTATCCATCAATTTTGTGGCTGCTTGACGAACCAATTCACGGCGTTCATCTAAAACGGCTAGGATAGTACCGTTACCTGGAAGGGCAAGGCCCAAAACTTCCATCAAACAGTTCATTGAGTTAGCGGTAAACATTCCTGAGCATGAACCACAAGTTGGACAAGCATTTTTCTCCAAATAATCGAGCTCTTCCTTGCTCATATCTCCAGCCTGATAGGTACCTACAGCTTCAAACAAACTTGATAGCGTCGCTTGGTGACCAGTCATGTCAACGCCACCCTTCATAGGGCCACCAGAACAAAATACTGCTGGCACATTAGTACGCATGGCCGCCAAAATCATCCCTGGTGTAATCTTATCACAGTTAGGAATGTAGAAAACCCCGTCAAACCAGTGGGCATTAATAACTGTTTCTGCAGAATCGGCAATCAATTCACGAGATGGAAGACTGTAACGCATCCCAATATGCCCCATGGCAATCCCATCATCCACACCAATGGTATTAAACTCAAAAGGAATACCGCCAGCCTCACGGATAGCTTCCTTGGCAATATCTGCTAATTCACGCAAGTGAACATGCCCTGGAACAATATCAATATAAGAGTTACAAATAGCAATGAAGGGCTTTGCATGTCATTGGCAGATTTAACTTGCCCAGTCGCATACAAAAGTCCGCGTGCTGGTGCCTTATCAACACCAACTTTGATCATATCACTTCTCATGATGTTACCTTCAATCTATAAAATTTCTTACAACATATGTTACCACTTTGGAAAGTAATGTCAAGGAATTTTCAGAATATTTTTGTAATTCCGAAAAGATATCCCTGCTATATCAAAACTGACAAAACAAAAAGGAAGCCCTAAGACTTCCTAAATGATTATTCAAAATTATTCAACACTGAAGAGGTATGGATAAACTGGTTGGTCTCCTTGGAAGATTTCAACTTCGATATCTTCGTGAGCCTCTTCCAATTTTTCCGCAAGTGCTTGAGCTTGTTCTTGATTACCTTCTTCGCCGACGTAAATCATAACAATTTCACTGTCTTCGTCAATCATTTTGTCAAAGGTATCAAGAAGGGCTTGGTCCATATCTGGTGTAGACACAAGGATCTTACCATCCACCATACCAAGGATATCATTTTCATGAATCTCAAGACCATCAATAGTTGTATCACGTACCGCCAATGTCACGCTACCACTTGTTACATCTGAAAGACTAGCTGTCATAGCTTCAACATTAGCTTCGATACTTTGGCTAGGATCAAAAGCAAGCAAACTTGTAAATCCTTGTGGAACTGTACGTGTTTCAACAACAGCCGCATTGACATCTACTACTTCAGCAGCTGATTGCGCTGCCATAAAGATGTTTATTGTTTGGCAAGATGATTACATTCTTAGCATTGACCTGTTCAATAGCCTTAACAATATCTTCTGTTGATGGGTTCATTGTTTGACCACCTGAAATCACATAGTCAACACCTTGTGATTTGAAGATATCTGCAAGTCCATCTCCGGCAACAACTGCAATAAGGGCAAAGTCTTTAGGAGCAGAAGGTGCAGCTTGGACAGCTTCTTCTTTTTGAACTTGTGCATCGTGTTGGTTACGCATGTTGTCAACCTTAACTTTGACAAGAGCCCCATATTTAAGACCTTCTTGCATGACAAGACCTGGATCCTCTGTATGGACGTGAACTTTTACAATTTCATCGTCGTTAACAACAAGGAGAGAATCCCCAAGGTTACTCAAGTAATTTTGGAACTCTTCGTAATCAAAGTCTTTCACATAAGTGGGACCTTGTTTGAGACCAATCATGATTTCCGTACAGTAACCGAAGGTAATGTCTTCTGTTGCAACATGACCAGCAACTGACTTATGGTGTTCTGCATTGATCATCTCTGTCATCGTAGCAGGTGTCGCTTGGAAGTCCTCTGAAGCGATATACTCACCTGTGAGGGCTGACAAGAAACCTTCATAAATGAAGACCAAACCTTGACCACCTGAGTCTACCACACCAACTTCTTTCAAAACTGGAAGCATCTCTGGTGTCTTAGCCAAGGCAGCCTTAGCTCCATCGAGAGCTGCACGCATAACCTCAACAGCATCATTTGTAGATTCAGCTTTCTTAATCGCTGCTGAAGCTGCACCACGTGATACTGTAAGGATTGTTCCTTCAACAGGTTTCATAACAGCTTTATAAGCAACTTCAACCCCTGCTTGGAAGGCATGAGCTAGATCTTGGCCGTCAAGTTCCGTTTTGTCTTTGATACTTTGACCAAATCCACGGAACAATTGTGAGGTGATAACACCTGAGTTACCACGGGCACCCATCAAAAGACCTTTAGACAAAATCTGACCAACTTCACCAACTGTTGAAGCTGATTGATCTGCGACAGCTTTGGCTCCATTATCCATAGTCATTCCCATGTTTGTTCCAGTATCTCCATCTGGTACTGGGAAGACATTGAGTGAATTCACATATTCTGCTTGCTTACCTAGACGTGTTGCTGCCGCTTGGACCATCTCCTGAAGCAAGCTTGTTGTAATTTTAGACACTAGTTTTCTCCTACGACTTTAATATTTTGAACGTAAACATTTACTGTTTCAGCCTTGATACCGAGTTGATTCTCAAGATTAAATTTCACACGTTCTTGAATATTTTTTGAAACCTCACTAATCTTAACACCGTAACTCATAACAGTGTAGACATCCACAGTGATACCTGCATCAGTAGATTTCACGACAACTCCTTTTGCGTAGTTTTCTTTTCCAAGAAGTGCTTGAAAATTATCTCGGATAGCACTCTTACTTGCCATACCGACAACGCCAAAAATTTCTGTTGCTGAACCGCCAACTACTGTTGCGATGACATCATCTGACAATTCGATTTGACCATCTTTTGTATTGATTTTTACAGTCATAATTACTACCTCAAAAAGTTTTTATCAGCTTATTTTACCATATTCGAGCCTACTTGTAAAAAATAAGAAGAAGATACCCTTTGAATAAGAGTATCTCCTCAGTATTTATCCTTAAAACTTTCTCTTTACGAGATAACGACGGTACATCACGTAGAGGAAGATCGCACGCCATATATTATCAACAACGGTTGCAATCCATACTCCGGCAAGACCCAGTCCTAGACTCACCCCAAGGAAGTATCCTGAGAAAATTCGGATGATCCACATCCCAATAGTCGTCGCATAGAAAGGCATCTTAGCCTTACCCAGACCTTGCCAAACTGCTGTGTAAACTAAAGTCCCCGAAGTCACAGGATTCCCAAGGAAAGAATAAAGAATAACTACCTGACTAGCCGCAATAGCTGCTTTATTATCTGTAAAGAGACCTGATAATCCTTGGCCAAAGAGTAAGATACTCCCTGAAACCAGAACCATCAAGAAGGTGGAAATCCAATAAGACTCTCGTATAATACGCTTCATCTGCGTCTTATCCCCTCGACCCAGACTATTGGCAACCAAGATAACCGTAGCCGTAGCGACTCCCATACCAGGCATATAGTTAAACTGGGTGAGGTTTTCACCAATGGCGTTACCACCGACAACGGCTGTACCAAAGGTAACAATAATAGCCACGATAACCACATCTCCAGCACGCATCATCAGTCGCTCACCTGCAGCTGGCAGGGCAATCCCCAACAACTCTCTATTAAAAGGTTTGGTAATTTCGAGCTGCTTCACATCTAGTTTCATCGCTTGCCAGAGTATCACTGTCCCAACCAGACGAGAGAAAACCGTAGCTGTAGCTACCCCAATAATCCCCCAATGTCCCACAAAGATGGCTAAAGAAGATAAAATAGCATTAAGAACATTGGTCAAAAGACTGACAACCATGGAAATACGAGGTCGTCCCTTGGCTCGTAGGATGTTACCAAAAGTAGTCATCAAGGCTAGGAAGACCACTCCTCCACCGACAAGAGCAAGGTAGAGACTTCCAGCCTGAGTCACAGATTGCTCAGTACCTAAAAGATTAAGAATGGCCCCACCACCAAAAATGGAAAGTAGACCAAGGACGAGACTGAGTGCAAGAGTAATAAAGATGGCATCCCAGGTGTCTCGGTTAGTCGCTTTAACATCACCTTTTCCTAAACTTCTGGCAATGACACTGGCACTTGAGGCTCCTAGAGCAATAAAGATAGCTTGGTAAATCGTAATGATATTATTGGCTACGGAAACCCCCGATATAGCGACAATACCCACCTGAGCCACTAGGTAAGAATCGACAACCCCCATCAACATTTGTAGAAGGTTTTCGGCCATAGCAGGCAAGGCTATGTTTAGAATTTTCTTTGTTTCTGTCATAATATTCTCTTCTATATTGATAAAAATAGGGCTGATTTCTCAGCTCCTATTTTTTTATTCTTATACACCAAGATAGCTTTCAACTGCTTTTTGCATATCAGCTGCCGCAACAACTGTTTTATGGCGAACTTCCGCATGTTCAAGTCCATCTACAGCAGCTGGGATAGCTACACCTGAAAGTTGGTGCAAATCTTCTACTGCTTTGAAATCATCCCCACTGTCTTTACCAGTGACAGCTGAAATAGCCACACGTGGGAATTTATATGGGCTAGCTGTTGAAGCGATAACTGTAGGGGTGTGGTCATCTGTCTTTTGAACATAGGCTTCGTAAACAGCTGAGGCAACCGCTGTATGAGGATCTTCGATATACTTGTTTTCATCATAGACACGTTTGATTTCAGCAGCTGTTTCATCCTCAGTTGCAAAACCTGCTGCAAACAAATCAAGAATATCTTTATCTGCACCAGCCAAAGTATACTCACCCTTAGTCACAAGTGCATTCATGAGCTCTTTAGTCTTAGCAGCATCATTACCAAGAAGGTGGAAAATCAAGCGTTCCAAGTTAGAAGATACCAAAATATCCATAGAAGGACTTGTCGTTACCTTGAAGTCACGTTTCTTGTCATAAGTACCCGTTGCGAAGAAGTCTGTGAGGACGTTATTTTCATTAGAGGCACAGATTAATTTGCCAACCGGAACACCTATCTGACGTGCATAATAAGCCGCCAAGATATTACCAAAGTTTCCTGTTGGTACTGTGAAGTTAACCTTATCTCCGTTTTGGATATGACCTGCCTTAACCAACTGCGCATAGACATATACATAGTAAACCACTTGTGGTACCAAACGACCGACGTTCATTGAGTTAGCTGATGAGAATTGCGTATGATGAGCCAACAATTTCTCACGCAAGTCAACATCATTAAACATACGTTTCACATCGGTTTGGGCATCATCAAAGTTACCATCAATGGCAATAACGTGAGTGTTAGCTCCTGTTTGAGTGGTCATTTGCAATTCTTGGATTTTTGAAACACCGTCTTTTGGATAAAAGACAATAATTTCAGTTCCAGGAACATCTGCAAAACCAGCCATAGCAGCCTTACCAGTATCACCTGATGTCGCTGTCAAAATAACAATCTTATTATCAACACCTTGCTTTTTAGCTGATGTTGTTAGCAAGTAAGGCAAGATTGAAAGGGCCATATCTTTAAAAGCGATAGTAGAACCATGGAAAAGTTCAAGGTTGTAGTGGTTCTTAAGTTTAACTACTGGTGCAATAGCAGCTGTATCAAACTTGTCGTCATAAGCATTTGTGATACAGTAATCTAATTCCTCTTCCGTAAAATCATCCAAGAAAGCTGACAAGACCAATTTAGCAACTTCTTGGTAAGAAGCGTCTTTCAATTGATCAAAGTCCAAAGCAACCTCAGGTGTTGACAATGGTGTGAACAAGCCACCATCTGTTGCCAAACCTTGAAGAATAGCTTGACTAGCAGTTACTTTATTATTTTCGTCACGTGTTGATTGGTATACAAGTGTCATGGTAAATCCTCTTTTTAGATAGTCTGTGGCTCTATTGTAGCATAATTGTCAGAATATTTCTACACGTATTGTGACTTGTGAGAAAATCATTCGGATATCACCTTATTCTCTTCCCTCAACGACATGAAAAAATCCGGAATAGCGATTCCGGATGTCATTTTAAAATTTATCTTTGGTGTCATTCTTAGTTGAGAAAGTAATATCTTTTGATTTACCATCACCACTAAGCGTTACTTTCTTGTCTTTTTTAGTCACTTTTAGCTCTTGACCTTTTTTCACATTGAGACCATCGATATCAACATCTTTGTTGACAGAAGTAACAGTCATCTTATGTCCCAAACGGCTAACCTTCCCTTTGAAAAGGGTTGTCGTTGTTTCGCCTGTCTTCGAATCATACTTTTGACCACTGTCTTTCGCAGCTTTTTCAAGAGCTTCATCAAGTTCTTTTTCTATGGTTTCCTCACTGTAATAGTTTTCAAAGGAATCTCCATAAAAGGCTTTAAATAAATCTCCAAAGGCTGAGAAGGACTTCTGAACCCTCTCACGATAGTCCTTGATATAGGTTTTCTTATCAAAAGTATAGCTAGCAGTCACCTTCGCATTGCTACCTTTTACTTTCATGGTTACAGCAGTATCTGTAAAGTACTTTTCAAGCTCCTTACTATCTAAGTCTGTCAAACTTTCAGACATGCTTGAACTATACTCTCTACCTAGAGAACTACTATACCATTTGCCATCAATATTACCTGTCACATAACGGTAAGTCATAAAGCCACCGATACATAAGAAGACAAGGACTACCGCTGACAAAACTGAGACTAGGATGCGTTTTTTCTTTTTGGGATCCATTGGTTTCTTAGGAGCCAAATTTGCCATAGCTGCTTGTCCTTCTGGAAAAGCAACCGTAGAAGGTGCAGTTGCTGTTACTACTGGTGCCGTTTCTGTTGGTAGAGGACTAGTGCTTGTCTCGACGATTTCTGCCTCAACCTTAACAGGTTCAGTAGTAACTGTATCTTCAGCTTTAGCTGGTGCTTCATTAACAAACTCTCCAGCTTTCAAAGCATCCGCCATTTCCTGAACACTCGGCTTACGTCCGTTTACCGTCTCAAAATAGTCCAACCATTCTTCTCTTGTCATTTATATTCCCCTTTAATTTCCTTTTTTATTTATTTTTTGTAAAGCTAATGTCACCAAATTCACTGTGTGCCTTGATAGTAAAACCTTCATTGTTGGGTGTATAATCTAATACATCACCTTTTTTAAAAGCATCTGAATCTCCAGCCTTATCCACAGTGATTGTTTGCTCCCAACGGTTAATATCACCCGTGAAAGCAGTTGTTGTAACACGACCGGTTTTGGCATCGTAGGTATAACTCTTTGGAAGTTCTTTCTTCACTGTCTCATCAAACTGTTTATAGTAGTCTTTTTCTGACAATGAATAACTATCAAAAACCTCCGAGAACTCCTCGCCGTACTGACCTTTCAATTCAGTAACTCTACTTTGGTAAGCCTGATAAAGACCTTTACGATTGTAAACAAAGCTCACTTTTAAGTGAGCCTTATTGTCAGTAATGCTCATTGCTGTATTGATATCGGTGATAAGATCTTGACCTTGTGGTAAAGCATTACTAACTTTATTCTTAGTAGTAGCAGTGTCTTTCAGAGTGGCTAACATTTTCTCACTAAAGGTTGGACTTGTCCAATCGCCCTCAATGCTTGCGGCTCGATAACGGTATCCCATCACGAGACAAACAATCAAAAGTATGGTGAGTATCGCTGCAATCACACCTGATACCATCCCCACAATATTCTTTGAGGTTACTGGCTCCTTTGATTCTTTTACTTGTTGACTAGGATTGAATTGAACACTCACCATCCTATCAGCATTAAACTCTTTAAACCTATTAGTCGCTCTATTCCCTGCTGTAGAAGCCATTGGTGGCCTCAATTCATGAGGCTTGAGAGGATGTGCTGTTTCACCCAAACTAAGCCCTTCTTCTTTTGTCATAGGAATCTCCTTATCTTGCTGTAAGGTTATTATAACAATTCTTAAAGCGTTTTTCTATCTTATCCGGGAAAGTCCTTTATTTTTAATTTGGATAAACACTCTAATATAGAAGGTTTCTAGCAAAAAAAGTAGCCCTTATAGAGCTACTTTAGTCTATCGCTTATCCTTTATAATCAAAGGCAATTTCGATGATTTCTTTCAATTCTGAAATAAGTGGTTCTTTCGGATTAGCTGTTGTACATTGGTCTTCATAAGCATGTTCGGCCAAAGTATAGGCAGTGTCTTGAAGAAGTTTCTTAGTAACACCTTGCCCCTTCCAGTTCATGGCAATACCAACGGCAATACCCAATTCGTATACTTTTTGTGCCAAAACTTCAACTAATTCAGCATCTGATTGCTTGTCAGTACCCCATCCCATGAAACGAGCGATATCTGCGTAATCTTTGTCTGCACGGAAGTAGTCATATTTAGGGAACATAGCGTGTTTTTGAGGATCACGACCGTTGTAACGGATAACGTGAGGCATCAAAATCGCATTAGTACGTCCGTGTGGAATGTCAAACATAGGACCAACCTTATGAGCTAGTGAGTGGTTGATACCAAGGAAGGCATTAGCGAAGGCCATACCAGCCATTGTTGACGCATTATGCATTTTTTCACGTGATTCTTCATCACCAAAGCGGTAAGAATGTTCAAGATTTCAAAAACAAGTTTAATTGCTTGGAGTGAAAGCCCACGTGTATAGTCACTAGCCATGACTGATACATAAGATTCAATGGCGTGAGTCAAAACGTCCATACCTGTATCTGCTGTAACGCTAGCAGGTACACTCATAACCAAAGCAGGGTCAACGATAGCAATGTCCGGAGTCAAAGCATAATCTGCCAATGGGTACTTGATATGAGTTTCACTATCAGTGATAACCGCAAATGACGTTACCTCTGAACCTGTCCCTGAAGTTGTTGGGATACAGATGAATTGTGTCTTCTGAGCGTAAGGAATCTTGTAAGTACGTTTACGAATATCCAAGAATTTTTGTTTAGCGCCGAAGAAACTTACATCTGGGTTTTCAAAGAACATCCACATAGCCTTAGCAGCGTCCATTGCAGAACCACCACCAAGAGCGATGATAACATCTGGTTGGAAGTCTACAAAGCGTTCCAAACCTTTGTAAACCGTATTCGTAGATGGGTTTGGCTCAACATCCGAGAAAACATCTACTGCTGGTCTGTGGCGGTTAAGTTCCAATTGACGTTTAACCAAGTCTGCATAACCAAACTGAACCATACCAGGGTCACAAACCAACATCACGCGCTCAGCTTCAATGTGACGCAAGTAAGTTATTGAATCTTTTTCGAAGAAGATTTTTGGTGGGACGCGAAACCATTGCATGTTATTGCGACGCTTTGACAATGTTTTGACATTCAAGAGATCAAATGAGCTAACATTGTGTGACACTGAGTTATGACCGTGTGAACCACAACCAAGAGTCAATGATGGAATCATGTTATTGTAGATATTACCGATACCACCTTCAGCTGATGGGCTATTAACCAAGACACGGCAGGCTTTCATGCGAATACCATATTGGAGTTGGAGCTCTTCATTTTCAGTGTGGATAACAGCTGTGTGTCCAAGACCACCCAAATTAAGCATGCCTTCTGCTTTTTTGAAACCATCTTCAACGCCATCAGATTTGATAAGAGCAAGTACTGGAGACAATTTTTCCAAGGCAAGTGGGTGTTCCATTGTTGCATCTGGAATTTCTGCCAAAAGCATTTTTGTACCTGCAGGAACTTTAAGACCAGCTTTTTCAGCAATTTCAATAGCTGAGTGACCTACAATGGCACCATTTACAGCTGTACGAGCTTCATTAAGAACAACTTTTTCCAATTTAGCAATGTCAGCTTTTTTAGAAATGATGACACATTGATGTGCTTCAAATTCAGCCTTAACTTCGTCATAGATAGCTGCATCAACGATAGCTGCTTGTTCAGAAGCACAAATCATACCATTATCAAAAGTTTTTGAAACAATGATATCGTTGACAGCACGTTTAACCTTGGCATCAGCAGCAATATAAGATGGGACGTTTCCGGCTCCTACACCAAGCGCTGGTTTACCAGTTGAATAAGCAGCCTTAACCATACCAGGTCCACCAGTCGCAAGTACTGTGGCGATTTTAGGATGGTTCATCAAAAGACCAGTTGCTTCGATAGAGGGCTCTTCAATCCACTGGATGCAGTCCTTAGGTGCACCTGCTTCAATAGCTGCATCACGGACGATACGAGCTGCCTCTGCAGATGATTTCTGAGCTGATGGGTGGAAGGCAAATACAATTGAGTTACGTGTTTTCAACGCAATCAAAGCTTTGAAAATAGTAGTAGATGTTGGATTTGTTGTTGGAGTTACCCCACAGATAACACCGACCGGCTCAGCGATAGAGACCAAACCTTGCTCTTTATCTTCAGCAATAACACCGACTGTCTTGTCATTTTTGATGCTATTCCAAATGTATTCAGAAGCATACATATTTTTTATAGCTTTGTCTTCATAAATACCACGACCTGTTTCGTCAACAGCCAATTTTGCAAGATACATGTGTTTATCTAGGGCAGCAATCGCAGCTTGGTGAACAATATGGTCCACTTGCTCCTGCGTAAAGTTAGCCATAGCATCAAGGGCTTCAACCCCCTTTATTGCCAATTCATCAATTACTGTTTGAATATCTTTAGTTTGTTTAGTCATATGAAACTCCTTTAAGCACTTGTTAAAAAAATCACAAGCTTTTGAACAATATTATTATAGCTCTTTATCCAATCTTTGTAAACCCTTACAACGACAAAAAATGATGAAATCCATCCATTTTTGGACAGATTTCATCATTATTACCAAATAATCACACGATCTTCTGGGGCACGCCACATGCCGTCACCTTCTTTGACGTCAAATTCCTTGTGGAATTCATCGAAGTTGCTCACGATAACATTGGTGCGCCATTTAGCTGGAGCGTGCACGTCCACGCTAGCCAACATTTGCATGTATTCTTCACGTGCTTTCATACGCCAGATTGTCGCAAAATTAACAAAGAATTCGCGAACTGAAAAATCCTTATCTCGTTTAGCTGCTTCTAAGGCACAGGCTACACCACCGAGGTCAGCCACATTCTCAGAAACAGTCAATTTACCATTGACCTTGGCACCATAAGAGTCCAAGCCCTCAAACTGATCCACAATCTTGTCAGTACGTTCCTTAAAGGCTGTATAGTCTTCTTCAGTCCACCAGTTCTTAAGACTACCATTCTCATCAAAGGAAGCTCCGTTTGTATCAAAGGCATGGGAAATCTCGTGAGCAATGACAGCACCAATACCACCATAGTTGGCTGATGACGATTGGTGAAGGTCATAGAAAGGTGCTTGAAGGATAGCTGCTGGGAAAACAATTTGGTTCTGCTGTGGATCATAGTAAGCATTAACCATGTGGGCAGGCATATGCCACTCACTGCGATCAACTGGTTGGTTCCACTTACTCCAGCTATGAGCAATTGAAATTTCGACTAACTTCTGTGCATTCTCAACAAGTGACAAGTTCTCATCAATAATCTTCTTATCATATGTCTCAGGTAGTTTTTCTGGATAACCGATATGAGGCGTAATGACATTAAGTTTCGTAATAGCTTTTTCACGTGTTTCCGGTGCCAACCAATCCGCTGTTTGAAGGCGTGATTTATAAACATCAATCATGGTTGCCACTTTGGCTTCAACGTCTGCTTTTGCTTCTGGTGAGAATTTTTCACCTGCATACCATAGTCCTAGAGCTTGATTGTAAGGGCCTTGTGCCAAATAGTAGGCTCCTTTTTTCTTGTCCCAGGCTTGTGGTGTTCCTGAAAGCGCACGGCCATATTTTCCAAATAGAACACGAAGTTCGTCTGTCAAATAGGCATTCCAAATTGTCGTAGCATCGATAAGTAGGCTCGCCTTAAGTAGCTCCCAATTATCTTCTGAATAATATTCCGCCGCAAATTCTGTCCAGAAGCGCTCTTCAGGAACGATAACTTTATCAGGAACTTGTCCCAAGATTTCTGTGAAGATGTTATCAAGTGGGAGTTCCGGTGCTAGCTTGGTAAAGTCTTCCCAATCATATGGGTGGTAGAGTTCCACATACTCGGAAGATTCTTCACTCGAAAGGACATACTTGGCCAACTTAGCATCAAGGGCGATAACCTTGTCCAAGATATCTTTGATTTCTTCAGCTGTAAAGCCATATTTCTCAAGGAGTTCTTCTTCCATTTCACGCCAAATTCCTAAAAGCTCCTTGCCCTTCTCATTATCCTCAGTGTAATAGGTTGTATCAGGTAAAATAATACTTGGCGCTGCTGCCCAGAGGACATTTAATTGAGCATTCATAAAGTCTGGAGATACACCGAATGGGAACGCATTAGGTTTACCAGACATCTCGTACTCAGCAATTTTCGAAGCAAATTCTGAGAATGAGGAAAGCTTCTTGTATTCTTCAATCCAAGGTTTAACAGGCTCGATACCCAATGCCTCACGTTTGTCAAAGTCCGCAGCCATACGGTGAAACTTTATAAAGTTTTGTAGAATGGCATTGTCAGGAACATTCTCTCCTGCCAACCATTGATCAGTTGTTTCAAGCATGAGGTCTTCAATTTCATCTGCTAAATCTGAGAAACCACCTGTACGTGGTTTGTCATCTGGAATCACTGCTGTCTTTTCCCACTCACCATTAATCGCATGGTAAAAATCATCTTGTAAGCGTGTCATTACACTTCCTCCATCAACATTAAAAGTGCTTTCATTATAACAAAATTCCCCAGCAAAAGCATTTACTGAGGAAAGTTTGTCTTATTTAACTAAAATTGCTAGGGTTTGATAAGGCTTAAGACTTACCTTTTCAGCAAGCTCTGCATCGTCATAGTTTGACAAGAGCACGCGCCCTAACTGGTATTCTGCTGGAATCTCCACTTCAGCTTCGCTTCCATAGAAATTATTGAGTACCAAGAGTTTTTGACCGTCTAAATGACGCTCAAAGGCGTAGACTTGTTGACTATCTTCAAGTGCTGACTGATAGCTGCCTTCTGAAATGATAGGCATTTCTTTACGCAAGCGAATCAATTCTTTATAGAATTTAAAGATTGGTCCGTCGATTTCATTTTCAACGTTGATGTCTTTATAAGATTTACCAGCTTTCAACCATGGAGTTCCTGTTGAAAAACCTGCATTTTCAGAAGCATCCCATTGCATTGGTGTACGAGAATTATCGCGTGATTTGGCTTGGATAATCTTAAAGGCTTGCTCAGGAGACTTGCCTTGGTCCAAGAGCATTTGGTAAGCATTGATGGACTCGACATCCACATAATCTGCCATCGAATCATAGTCTGGATCAATCATTCCAATCTCTTCGCCCATATAGATATACGGAGTTCCACGTGACAAGTGAATGCTAGCTGCTAGCATGGTCGCTCCTTCATTACGGAAGTTCTTGATATCTAAAAAGCGATTCAAGGCACGAGGTTGGTCATGGTTATTCCAGAAAAGGGCACTCCAACCACCACGTTCACTCATTTCCTTGCCCCAAGTATGATAGAGACGCTTGAGCTCTTCAAAATCAAATGGAGTAATAGTCCATTTTTGACCATCTTCATAGTCGACTTTAAGATGATGGAAGTTAAAGGCCATAGACAACTCGTGGCGCTCCGGTGCTGAATACAAAACACAGTTGTCAATGGTTGTCGATGACATCTCTCCAACTGTCATAAAGCTATCATCAGAACCAAAGGTCGCTTCATTCATCATACGAAGATAGTCATGGACAATTGGTTTATCCGTATAGCTGGTTTCCCTTCATTTTCAGGGCAATCCACCAAGACCTCATCTTTCCCAATCAAATTGATTACATCGAAACGGAATCCTTTGACGCCCTTGTCACGCCAGAAGTTGACCACCTTGAACAACTCCTTGCGGACATTGGGATTTCGCCAATTGAGGTCTGCCTGTGTTTCATCAAAGAGGTGAAGATAGTATTTCCCTGTATCTCCAAAAGGAGCCCAGGCAGAACCACCGAATTTAGACAACCAATCGGTTGGTTGGTCCTGAATGAAGAAGAAATCTTGGTAATACTTATCCCCAGCCAATGCTTTTTGGAACCACTCATGCTCCGTTGAGCAATGGTTGAGCACCATGTCTAGCATGAAATCAATCTTGTGCTCTTTCCCGACACGGACCATTTCTTCAAAATCAGCCATATCTCCAAAGACAGGGTTGACAGCAGTGTAGTCTGAAATATCGTAACCATTATCACGTTGTGGGCTCGGATAGAAAGGATTGAGCCAAACCATATCCACGCCCAACTCTGCTAGATAAGGAATTTTTTCAATGATTCCTCTGAAATCACCGATTCCATTTCCTGTAGTGTCCTTATATGATTTTGGATAAATTTGGTATACAACCTTTGTTTTATCTAATGCCATTTATTTAACCTCTTTTTTATCAAAGGGTGGACCGTAACGTTTCCACCCCTTAGCTTATTTTGTTCGATGAGCAATCATGAGAACTTCACCACGTTTGATATCACGTGGAAGATCCCCTTCAACATCTGCTTGGAAATCATCTTGATTTGTAATGATTACTGGAGTCTCAGTGACCAAACCAGCTTCTTTGATAACATCCATATCAAAACTAATCAATTGTTGACCAACAACAACTTTATCACCTTGTTCAACATGAGCCTCAAACCCTTTCCGTCAAGACTAACCGTATCCATACCAATGTGCATTAGCATTTCAACACCTTCTTCAGAAACGATACCTACGGCGTGCTTAGTTGGGAAGAGTACTGTCACTGTACCATTCACTGGTGAAACCAATTCACCTTGACTTGGTTCAATCACGACACCTTGTCCCATGACACCTGATGAGAAGACTGGGTCTGTAGCTTGGCTAAGTGGTTTCACTTGTCCAGCAAGTGGGCTCACCAGTTGGGCTGTTTTAACAAGGGCTGTTGGTTCTGCATGAACTGCAAATTCTGCTTCTTCTTGAGCCGCGAATTCTGCTTGAAGCTCTGTGCTATCTTCTGTTTTTGTGAAGAGTCCAGCCTTGCGGAAGAAGAAGGTCAAGACCATAGGTACAATGATAGCAACAAGCATAATTCCTGCAAATGGAATCATATACTTAGGTTGAATTGATAGAATACCAGGCAACCCACCAATACCAATAGAAGCCGCTGTAACGTTAAAGGTTACTGATAGAAGACCTGCGATAGATGAACCAATCATACCCGCAACAAATGGGTAAATATATTTAACGTTAACCCCAAAGAGGGCTGGTTCTGTAACACCAAGATAAGCTGAAATAGTAGCTGGAAGTGAAATTTGAGCCTCACGTTCATCATGACGATGCATAATATAGTAAGCAAAAACAGCTGAACCTTGAGCAATGTTTGATAGAGCAATCATAGGCCAAAGAGCTGTTCCACCAGCATCCGCAATCAACTGAGTATCAATTGCATTGGTCATGTGGTGAAGACCAGTAATAACGAACGGCGCATAAAGGGCACCAAAAACAGCACCGAAAAGCCATTTTACAGGACCTGTCAAACCAGCAAGAACCACTGTTGAAAGAGCTTGGCCAATAGTCCAACCAATAGGACCTAAAACAGTATGAGCCAAATAAGGGCTGGAATCAATGACAAGAACGGTACAAAAATCATTGATACTACTTCTGGTACATGTTTACGCCAGAAAATTTCAAGATAAGAAAGTGACAAACCAGCAAGAAGGGCAGGAATAACTTGCGCTTGATAACCTATACGATTAACAGTAAAGAATCCAAAATCCCAAACCCAATCCTTAGCAATTTCAGACGCTGGTGTCGATGCTACTGAATAAGCGTTAAGCAATTGTGGTGATACCAGACAGATACCCAAAACAATTCCAAGAATTTGGCTAGTCCCCATTTTACGAGAAACAGACCAAGTAATACCTACAGGCAAAAATTGGAAAATAGCTTCACCAGGTAACCACAAGAAGTGATTCACTCCTGACCAGAACTGAGAAACCTCGGTAATTGTCTTACCGTCAAGCATTGACCAATGCACACCCTCAAGAACATTACGGAAACCAAGGATTAATCCCCCAACGATAAGGGCTGGAATAATAGGTGTAAAGATCTCCGCTAAGGTTGTCATAACACGCTGAACTGGGTTTTGATTGCTCTTGGCAGCTGATTTAGCAGCTTCTTTAGAAACACCTTCAATCCCTGATACAGCAGTGAAATCGTTATAAAAGATTGGTACATCATTACCAATGATAACTTGGAATTGACCTGCATTGGTGAAAGTCCCCTTAACAGCAGGAATGGCTTCGATTGTTTTCACATCTGCCTTCTTGTCATCACCAAGAACGAAACGCATACGCGTCGCACAGTGAGTAACAGCAGTCACATTTTCTTTACCACCGATTGCAGCAAGCAGATCTTTGGCTTCTTGTTCAAATTTACCCATTTGAATCTCCTTTTTCCTTTTTTGACAATATCTGATTGACTTGATAAACTGATTGTAAACGATTGCAAATTTGTCTGCAAGTGTTCCGGTGTTTTTTTAACATATTTTTGTAAAAAAACATCGGTTGTATGTTTTTTTACCTACAAATGAGGAGAAAGATGAAAAAATATCAGATTATTTATAAGGATTTAGAAAAAGCTATCCATGAGCAAAAGTATCAAGTGGGAGACTTTCTCCCCACCGAGCAAGAACTGGTTCAATCTTACCAGGTTAGTCGAGACACTATACGAAAGGCATTAACTTTACTCGTTGAAGAAGGCTTGGTCAAAAAGATTCATGGCTCTGGCTCCCAGGTTATTAACCAGGAACAAATCAACTTTCCTGTGTCTGACCTTACTAGTTACCAAGAACTAATAGAACAACAAGGCATTGACTCGCAAACCAACGTTATTTCTCTGGATAAAATCATCGTTGATTCCAAACTCTCAGAAAGAACTGGTTTTTCTAATAGCCGACAGGTCTGGCGTGTTGTTCGTCAAAGAGTCGTTGATAGCTGTGCCTCTGTTATAGATATTGATTACCTAGATGCAAGCCTTGTTCCTCAACTAAACCGTAGCATTGCTGAATACTCTATTTACGACTACATTGAGAATCAGCTCAAACTTAGCATTTCCCACGCCTTTAAAGAAATCACTATCGATAATGCTACCGATCAGGATAAGATTCTTATCGACCTAGGTAAGGACCAGCACGTCGTCTGTGTCCGTTCAAAAGTTTATTTAAACAATGGAAAACAGTTCCAATTTACGGAAAGTCGCCACAAACTTGAAAAATTCAAATTTGTTGATTATGCCAAGCGCCATCATTAAAACGAAAAGCCCAGCTAACAGAAAAAGTATCGGACAAGAATGTCCGATACTTTTTAGTTTTTACGGATAGGATCTGCTAGATACTCTGCACGAGCGCCACCAATTAACTTAGGACGACTCGCCAAAGCAGTCACATGGGCACCACCTAATTCTGGAAGAATAGGACGAAGAGGAACTTGGACCCTCTTCACATGCATACCAATAGAGGTGTCCCCAATATCAATACCAGCCTGAGCGACAATTTCCTCCACCTCAACAGGATCCTTCATATAGTCGAAAGCAGCCAGCTGACCACTTCCCCCAGCGTGCAAGGTCGGAAGAACATTCACAATTTCCAAATCTTTAGCCATGGCAAGCTCACGCTCAACAACCAAAGCACGATTCAAATGTTCACAGCCCTGAACAGCCAAGTAAATCCCTTTAGGTTCCAAAACCTCAAGAATAGTTTTCACAATTCCTTGACCAATTTCACGGCTAGAGGCTTTTCCGATAGTCCCACCAGCAACCTCACTGGAAGACAATCCCAAGACAAAGATAGCTCCTCTCCCAATAGCTGAACGTTCAACAATATCTTCTACAAGCACACGTGTCTTCTCTTCTAAATCTAGCAACATCACAACAGCCCTCCTTTAGACAACAGCTGTATTCAGGATTCGCACAATAAGATAGTACAGAATCACAAAAAAGACAAGGAAAAATGCCCCTAATAATAATAACTGCCTACGGCGTTTCTTACTTAGATCCCAGGAGAAACCAAATCCCATCAAAAAAGGACCAACACTATAACTTAGCATAAACCATAAATCTACACGTGCTATATGCCAAAAAGAAGAAATAAAGGCCACCAAACCTATTAAGGATAAAATCCAAGAAAAGTCCCAACGATCTGATTTAGCAAAAGCCAAACCTATTAAGAAGCAGCCCAAGGCAGGCATGATAATAAATGATAGGGTCATAAAATAAAACATGCCATTATTATAGCATGTTTTACAGTTTCATGTTAGTGGCGGTTAATAACACCATAAGCAATAGTGAATGCAATAGCAGCAATACCTACAACGATTGCCATGATGGCCCAAAAATAGTCATTGCACGGCGTCCCTTGCGATTGTTGAAAGGAAGTCCCCAACCAATCATGATAACACCTAGCAATCCAAGCCAGATTTTATAAGTGATAACAATCGCCGAATCAAAATAGGCAAAAGCAACCAAACCTAAACCTAGCAAAGAAATCAAATAAGACCACTTACCCTTCAAAAATGAAGGCAAAGCCCAACCAAATAACACTAAACCTAGTAGAGCAAGAGCTCCACCACCAAAAAATACAGGTACAATATAATTATCAAACATATTCATATTATAGCATATCTTAAAAAGTTAGGAAATAGAATCTATCAACCAAAGCCATATCCACTCTTTAAAATTGTTTACTCTCAATCACAGATTGATTGGCAGATACTAACTAATTATTTTAGTACAAAAAAACAAGATCCGAAAAGGACCTTGTTTTAATAAGCTAATTAAGCTTTGTTTGCGCTACATCTATAATCAAAACGAACTGAAATTTAGAAATCGAGGGCAAATCTGTGGCAAAATATTAAATTAAATTTGCCACAAATCGTAAGACCTGGTTTAAAAAGACTTTATTTTATATGAGCCTTAAAAGACTCTGTACTAATCCCTAGCAAGGAACAATTTCTTATTAATTTCAAAAACTATGAATAAGTTTAATCAAAACAGGAGAATTAGTTTAAACATCTTCTTCGCAATTACAATTTACTAATAGTCTTTTCAATTATAGTATATAGGTGATTCACAATGATAAAAGATGCTATCCTATCTGAAGATAGAAAATCTACCTAAAACTTAACCATCTCTTACTTATGAAAACTTTAAAATATTTGATCTGTGTATCTGAATCTAGAATCGAGAATTCGAAGCTTTTTTTAGTTCCATTTTTCCATATATCATATGATTCAATTAATGGACCCACATGACGATTATCATCTTTGTCATAATAATCAATACCAATATATATGCTAATGATGTCATGACCTGTAGTATTTTCAAAATTCCCTATGTAGCGTTTCTCATTTCCTGATATATCTGATCCAGTTTCAGCTACGAAGTCTTTAGGAGCAAGAGTATCTACTAGTATACCGTAAACTCTATTAAATTCTTTTACAGCTTTACCATCTTTCAATATGCCATCCAATCTTATTTTATCTTGAACAGGAATTGCTACTATTGAATTAATATCTAGAAGCAATTCAAAACGTCTATCTTGGTAATCATTCCACTCATACATAAAAGCACTTTCCACAGTATCTCGACTCTCTATAGCTTTTCTTTCATTCAGTTGGACGTTAATATATGTGTTAGCTAATCTCTTTAACTTAGGATTTTTAAATTTCCTATTTTTATACTGTTCAATTTCAATTAGTTCATAATCTATATAAGATTTATAGTCTTCAACTTCTCTTTCATCATAATTCTTTAGGTCAGTAACTTTCCAACGTTCATCCAATCCTTTTGCCAATGAAGTTATGAATTCACTATCATAAGTCTTATTCCTGTTATCGATTGATTTAAATATAGATATTAACAAAAGTATCAGTAATACAGCTATTAAGGATACCCTTAGTAGTTTTTTTATCAAAGTCAATCCCCCCCATCTCTATCGTTTTATTTATTATATTAAGCCCTTGATTAACATCACGATGGCAAATACCATTTAAGTGACAACCCAAGTATAGATACTTTTTATACCAAATTTCATTCAGGTGTATTTTCTGTTTTTAGTTCATTTTATCTTCTTCAAAGTGACCAACACCGTCTTCAACAACAAATATACAAGTTACATCAATACTTCCCCCTTCTTCACTATAATAATTACCGCGTATTTCATAGATTCCATCAGAAAATGAGCCTTTGGGCAAAGATAAGAGTTTCGTTTTAAAATAATCGATATGCTCTCTCGAAGATGACTTGCTAGCGTTAGGATCAAGAGAAGCAAAAATACAATCCAAATGAAGACTCACTGCTTTACTCTTCATTAAATTTTTAGGTCTAATATTATAAAAGCCAGCCGCTTCAAAGTCTCCATTATCCCGATTCTTGACTGCCTGTGAAAGAATAGTAGCATAGATGTTTTCTCTAGATACTGGCTCAAATTTATAACTATAATCATATGTCACTTGTCTATCAAATAGTTTATTAATTTTATTGGCAACGTCTTTTTTGATTTTATCTTCTTCTCGTTGAAATCCTGGTCTCATTTTATAAACATCTAACAAGAAGCTAAACTCGTTAAATTTAACAGTATCAAACAAGTCTTTTTCTTTGTCATTGAGCAATGCTTCGATCTTTGTAGATAACGGAGGATAAAAATCTGAAATATGATCACCATTAGATTCTCGTATATCTGCTCTAAGATTCTTATCTAAAAAATATCCATCAGAAAATCTCTCAGTATAATTCACTTCAACAACAGTACCGTGAAATGCTTCAGTTTCTTTATATGTCCCAATTACTTTTACATTACCTTTAAGACCAAGCGATTTAAATCCTTGTACGACATTATTACTCCACTGATGCCCTTTTCCACAAAAAGTCACTACTACAAAGAAAATTAAACTCACAATGGCAACTATTCCAAAAATTGTATATCTTTTCGACTTCATGTCACTGTTGCCTCCCTCTGTATTAATTTATTTTTCAAGGTCCCCCATTCCATAACTCGAACTCTTCTAAAATCATTATACTATATATAGACATTCTTCACTAACCTTCGTCAAATGAAAAATTCACCAGAATACTTAGAACTGACTATAAAAAGTTAGATTAAGAAAAATACTCTAAGACAACACTCTTCATTATTCAACCGCAAACAAGTTGTATAATTTTTGGTTAGATTCAGTTTTCATTATAACCTGTGAGATCATTTCTCTAATTTGAATTCCAAAAGGAGATAAAACACCGTCTTTAATTTATTTCTAAATGTTTAACCTTTCCTTTTTGTACCCTACTTAATCAAGTATCAACTTAGATTTTAGTTTTATGTTTACCATAGCATCACTTTTCTATTCCTATTGTACACTTCATTTCTTCTACTCTTTTATTTTGGAAGAATTACCACCTATTCTTTAACCGTGAAAAAACACTTTGCAAACTGCAAAGCATTTTCGTTTATAATGACTCTATAATTTCTGTAGTGGGTAAAACCACTGTAGAGATTATAGAGCCTAAATTATACCTATCCTGGATACTCTCACACAATAGGTGTGGCAAATCTGTGGCAAAACATAAGAAAGGCTTGTCCACATTGGACAAACCCTTTATTTTCAAGCTTATATAGTCTAATTAAGCTTTGTTTGCTGAACCGAATACGTCGATACGTTCTTCAACAGCTTCTGTAATAGCTTCGAAACCTGGTTTCAAGAATTTACGTGGGTCGAAGAGTTTCTTCTTATCGTATTCTGCTTCATTTGCTTCGTATTCAGCAACAAATTTACGTGTTGCGTTAGCAAATGCGATTTGACATTCAGTGTTAACGTTAACTTTAGCAACACCAAGTTTGATTGCTTCTTGGATTTGATCGTCAGGAATACCTGATCCACCGTGCAATACGATTGGGAAGTTAGGAACAGCTTCTGTCAATTTTTGCAAGTGGTCAAGGTGAAGCCCGCTCCAGTTTTCTGGGTAAGGACCGTGGATGTTACCGATACCTGCTGCCAAGAAGTCAACACCAGTTGCAACCATAGCTTTAGCATCTTCGATTGGTGCCAATTCACCGTCACCAACGATACCATCTTCTTCACCACCGATAGTACCAACTTCAGCTTCTACTGATACACCGTTAGCGTGTGCAAACTCAACAACTTTAGCTGCTTTTTCAAGGTTTTCTTCGATTGGAAGGTGTGAACCGTCAAACATAACTGAAGTATAACCTACACGGATACATTCCAAAGCATCATCGTAGTGACCGTGGTCAAGGTGAATAGCAACTGGTACAGTGATACCCATTGATTCAACCAATTCTTCGATAAGAGCTTTACACAATTTGTAACCACCCATGTACTTAGCAGCACCCATAGAAGTTTGGATAAGTACTGGAGCTTGTTTAGCTTCTGCTGCACGCAAGATAGCTTGAGTCCACTCAAGGTTGTTTGTGTTAAATCCACCAACTGCATAACCATTGTCACGAGCTGCTTGGACAAATTTTTCTGCTGAAACGATTGCCATTATAAAGGCCTCCTATATTTTTTTGGGTTTGAACCCGTTTACAAGTTTATTCTATCACAATTAAACTCAAAAAACTAGCTTTTCTACAATTTGTAAGCGTTTTGATTTTTTAATACAAAAAAACCAGTCGCCTGACTGGTTACTCTGCGGAAAGAGGGACTTGAACCCTCACGACCTAAAGCGGTCACAGGATCCTTAGTCCTGCGCGTCTGCCAATTCCGCCATTTCCGCTAACAACATTAGTTATTATATCAAGTTTGACAATCCTTGTCAATACTTTTTTGAAAGTTTTTTTATAAAACTTCCTCTTGTTTCTTTCGAAACAACTATTACATAATACCATTTATTACATGTTGTCGTCAATCCTTTTTTCAATTTTTTTGCAACTATTTAGAAAAAATTATTCACTAAGATTAAAAGCTAGTCTAGACGAGTTTGCAACTCTCTAAATTTCTCTTGAAGAGGAGTTAAATAGACTTCTTCTCCAAAACCACGTGATTTTAAGCCATCCACTGCACAAGACAACACTGATCCTATCAACGGCAAAATCAATTTAAGATTTGTCTTCGAAATATCCTTCTTCGAAAATAAACGACGAATTCTAGGAAAATCATAGTCAAATGCTTCAAAAAAAGGTGAGTCATTCAAAATATTTTCCAGATTTTCCAAATTGACTAAAAGACCAAGGTGAAAGGCTGCCGGAGCAAAGGTTGATGAGAAAGGTTGGGTACAAACACTGCGAAACTCAATAGTCCCTCGCGTCGTTAAATCTTGGAATTGATAAGAACGGTGAGTCTTAAAATCTTCCTCACTTGGCTCAATAGTGACTACTTCGCCATGAATAGAGTGTGCTTTGACAGATGGCGTACTTAGATAGTCTTTAGCACGTATTGGTTCAAAATAGTAGGTTTCATCACCACGCTTAGCAGTAAAAATAGCTGTCTCAGACAAGTAAGAAAAATAGTCATCTTCGCTCTTAAACATCTTGGGAAATACCCCTGCATTTTCCTCAAACACACCATGCATGGAATTCTCCCAGAAAACATCACGAGAAAGCGCTAAATCCCAATCAGAACCCCAAAAATCAGAGTTTGCCAATAAAACTGCCTTGAGTCCCTCTATTTGATTAAAAGCATTTAAGACCCTTAAATAGGACGTTTTTGAAACATCTAACTGTACCTGACTCCCACAGATGAAGGAACCATATTCTGGATAGTCATGAAAGAAAGGATCCTTCTTTGCTTTAGATAGCTCGAGAAAATCCATAAGCATCTCATAACGAGGAGATTTAACAGGTCTGTTATCATTTTTTGCCCAGTTCGGATTCACTCCCCAACCTTGCAACTCATGATTATGATTCTGCAGATAAGGTTGGATTATACCAAGGTAAGTATCCAAACGTTCCTCAACCTCAGAGATTCTTTCAGCCTTTGCAAAAGCAAACTCAATCGTATTGTAGGAGACTTCAAAAAGAATCATGTCTCCAGAAGCTTTATCGATAAGCTGAATAGGATTGTTATCAGAATCATACTTATCAGCTTGAAAATCAAAATTATCCAAGAGATAGAGTAGTAACTGTTTTGTAAGAGAGACATCTGTAGCATTACCACTCAAATTAACAACTGGGTATTCCAACTCAATCCCCACAAATAATTCCGGTTGCTCCTTAATTGGCTCATAATACCTTTGCTTAAGCAGTTCCTTGGCTGTTGTCAAAATAATGTCCCCCTTTTTGAAATAAGCTTATTTCATTATATCAAAATATTCAGACGATTTATAGCCCAAAAAAACGCCTGCTTACGAAAAATAACAGTATTACCTTTCGTAAACAAGCGTTACATGCTTATTTATTCCCATTTTTATGATGAGTGTTCCCGCTAGGCGTTTGCCCAGCGGTAGACCAGAGCTAGACTAAGAAAAGCTAAGCTATTCCATCATCATAACACTCAACAAAATTGATAAAAATTAAACAAGTTCGATGATTGCCATTGGGGCAGCATCGCCACGACGTGGTTCTGTTTAAGGATACGAGTGTATCCACCGTTACGTTCAGCATAACGAGGTGCGATTTCTGAGAAAAGTTTTTGAAGAGCAGTTGTTGATGTATATTTATCAGTTGCTTCATCATAGCTTTCAGATGCAATTTCGTTACGTACAAATGCAGCTGCTTGACGACGTGCGTGCAAATCACCACGTTTACCAAGAGTGATCATTTTTTCAACTGTTTTACGGATTTCTTTAGCACGTGCTTCAGTTGTAACGATTGCTTCGTTAATGATAAGATCTGTAGTCAAATCACGAAGAACCGCTTTACGTTGTGAGCTTGTGCGTCCAAGTTTACGGTAAGCCATGTTATCCTCCTATATTATTATTTATCGTTTTTTAGTCCAAGTCCAAGATCAGCCAACTTAACTTTGACTTCTTCAAGAGATTTACGACCTAGGTTACGGACTTTCATCATTTCAGGCTCAGTTTTTTCTGTCAAATCATGGACGGTATTAATACCGGCACGTTTCAAACAGTTATATGAGCGTACAGACAAATCAAGTTCTTCGATGGTACGGTCAAGCACCTTTTCATCGTTCACTTTTTCAGTTTCTTTCATTACATCAGTAGCTTTAGCAACGTCAGTAAGGTCAGTAAACAAGTTCAAGTGTTCAATCAAAACGCGAGCCGAGAGACCGAGGGCATCTTCAGGGATGATTGTTCCGTTTGTCATGATTTCGATTGTCAATTTATCAAAACCATCGTTGCTACCTACACGGGCAGGTTCAACTTGATAATTGACTTTTTTCACTGGTGTGTAGATTGAATCTACAGCCAATGTTCCCACTGGTGCATCATCTTTCTTGTTTTCATCTGCTGGAACATAACCACGGTTTGTAGCTACTGTCATAGTCGCTTTCAAAGAAGCGCCGTCAGCGATAGTGAAAAGATAATGATCAGGGTTAACAATTTCAATGTCGCTATCAGTCAAGATGTCTCCAGCAGTAACTTCAGCTGGACCTTGGACATCAAGTTCAATTGTCTTTTCGTCTTCGACGTAAGATTTTACAGCAAGTCCTTTAATATTAAGGATGATTTGCATCACGTCTTCACGGACGCCTGGTACGGTATCAAATTCGTGGAGTACTCCATCAATCTTAATTGATGTTACGGCAGCACCTGGAAGTGATGACAAAAGTACACGACGAAGAGAGTTACCCAAAGTTGTACCATAACCACGTTCTAGTGGTTCGATGACAAATTTGCCGTAATCTTTATTTTCATCAATTTTTTTGTTATTATTGGTTTTTTTCAAACTCAATCATTTATTATACTCCCTCGAAACGAACCTTGTGTACTATTGTTATTAAAGATTACACACGACGACGTTTTGGAGGACGACAACCATTATGTGGTACAGGTGTTACATCACGGATTGCTGTTACTTCAAGACCTGCAGCAGCAAGAGCACGGATAGCAGACTCACGACCTGAACCAGGACCTTTAACAGTTACTTCAACTGTTTTAAGACCATGTTCTTGTGCAGATTTAGCAGCAGCTTCTGAAGCCATTTGTGCAGCAAATGGTGTAGATTTACGAGAACCTTTGAAACCAAGAGCACCAGCTGATGACCATGCTACAGCGTTACCATGCACATCTGTAATCATAACAATAGTGTTATTGAAAGTAGCGTGAATGTGAGCAATACCAGATTCGATATTCTTTTTCACACGACGTTTACGTGTTGGTTTAGCCAATGTTTTTACCTCCTATTTTATTTTAATTATTTTTTCTTACCTGCAATCGCAACAGCTTTACCTTTACGAGTGCGGGCATTGTTTTTAGTGTTTTGTCCACGGACAGGAAGTCCACGACGGTGACGGATACCACGGTATGAACCGATTTCCATCAAACGTTTGATGTTAAGGTTAACTTCACGACGAAGGTCACCTTCAACTTTGATTGCATCCACTTCGCGACGGATAGCGTCTTCTTGATCATTTGTCAAATCTTTAACGCGGATGTCTTCAGAAACGCCTGCAGCAGCCAAGATTTCTTAGATGTTGCAAGTCCGATACCGTATACGTAAGTAAGTGAGATTACTACACGTTTATCGTTTGGAATGTCAACTCCAGCAATACGAGCCATGATTTCTCCTTTCTATATTATCCTTGACGTTGTTTGTGTTTTGGATTTGTTGGACAAATTACCATAACACGACCGTTACGACGAATAACTTTACAGTATTCGCAAATTGGTTTAACCGATGGTCTTACCTTCATGTTTCAATCCCTCCAATTATTTCGATTATTTAAAGCGGTATGTGATGCGTCCACGTGTCAAATCATAAGGACTCATTTCAACAGTCACACGGTCACCGACCAAAATACGAATGTAGTTTTTACGGATTTTACCAGAAACTGTCGCCAAAATTTGGTGTCCATTTTCCAATTCAACAGTAAACATAGCATTAGGCATAGTTTCTACAACTTTACCTTCAATTTCAATCACGTCTTCTTTTGCCACGCAAAAGTACCCCCTAAAATTTCGATTTGATTTCCTCTGAGCACAGAGGTAACAATTATAAGTCAGACTAAAGTATTATAACATGCTTAAGTCTGATACGCAAGTAAGATTATATAATTATTTAATTGCTGCAATCGCTTTTTTAACATCAGCGAATACATCGTCGATATCTTGGTTACCTTGAATATCTGATACAAGACCAAGCTCACGGTAATGTGCAATAATTGGCTCACCTTGAGCAATATTCACATCCAAGCGGCGTTTCACTGTTTCTGGTTTGTCATCTTCACGTTGGTAATAGTCTTCTTCCTTGTAGTCAGCTGGTGGGTTGAATACTTTATGGTAAGTTTCACCTGTTTCGCGGTGAATAATACGACCACTCAAGCGTTCAAGAAGGCAAGATGGATCCACTTCGATATTGATTACTCCCTCAAGCTCCAAACCAAGATCAACCAAGATTTGATCCAAGGCATGAGCTTGTTCGATCGTGCGAGGAAAACCATCCAAAAGGAATCCTTTTTCCTTAATGTCGTCTTGAGCCAAACGCTCTTTAACGATTCCGTTTGTTACTTCATCTGGTACCAATTCACCTTTATCGATGAATGATTTGGCCAATACACCCATTTCAGTTTGGTTAGCCATAGCAGCACGGAACATATCACCAGTTGAGATGTGAGCTACACCAAATTCTTCAACAATTTTTGCAGCTTGAGTCCCTTTACCAGCACCTGGTAGACCCATAATTAAAAGATTCATCTTACGAACTCCTTATTTTTGTTTTCAAATAACTCTATCAAGGTTTTAAAACCTTGGTAGAGTTATCAAAAAACAAAAGAGAAGGGACAGAAAGTAACCTTTCTTTCCCTCTCAATTGTTCATGAGAAGACTTAGTCTTCAAGATTCATAAATCCAACGTACTGACGTTTCAATAGGTAACCTTCGAGTTGTTTCATACCTTCGATACCAGTTGAAATCAAGATCAAGAGAGATGTACCACCAAGCGCGATTGAGCTTGTAAGGTGCATAAACTGTTGAGCCGCAATTGGAGCCAATGAAATAAATGCGAGAAATACAGCCCCGATTGTTGCCAATCTCTTAAGCAATGAAGACATGTACTTTTCAGTCTCACGACCTGGACGAACACTAGGAATGTAAGACCCATTCTTTTGAAGATTTTCAGCCGTTTTTTCAGGATTTACTTGGACAAATGTGTAGAAGAATGAGAATAAGATAATCAATATCGCATAAGTAATCATTCCACTAGGTGTATTATACGAGAGTAGTCCTTGTAAGTGTGATAACCATGTAACCTTCGAGAAGAATGGAAGAATAGTACTAGGAATTGTTGTAATCGAGCTAGCAAAGATAACGGGAATAACACCAGCTGGATTTACTTTCAATGGAAGGTAAGAACTCGTTGGAGCCCCCTGAACCAATTTAGTATATTGAATTGGAATTTGATATTCTGCCTGTTGAACAAATGTCGTAAAGAAGACAATCGCCAAACCTACCACAATTAACAAAGCAACTATGATATATGAACGAGTCAATTCTCCTGAACGAACATTGACAAAGAAATCCTCGTAAATTGTTGAGAACATTTTTGGAATAGAAGCAATGATCCCTGAAAAAGATAATCATTGACACACCATTACCAAAAACCTTTATCTGTGATTTGTTCACCAAGCCATGTCACAATTATGCTACCAGCAGTTAGAATTGTCCCAATCAATAGGTAGGTTGAAACATTTGGTGTTTTAACCAATGAAATTGATGAGAGAGTATTAAAACTTGCTGTAATACCAATCGATTGAACAAAGGCTAAAACAAGAGTGATGTAGCGAGTCGCTTGGTTCAATTTACGACGACCAACTTCCCCTTGTTTGCCCCACTCCACAAATTTTGGATAGATATCCATCTGCAAAAGTTGGACAATGATTGATGCTGTAATGTAAGGACTAACCCCCATCGAGAAGATAGAGAAGTTATTCATAGCATTACCAGACACCAAGTTAAGCATGTTCAAGAAAGGTAAATCACTTAATTGTTTCAAACTTTCCGCATTGATACCAGGAACTGTTACATGAGTCCCTACACGAAAAACGAAAATAATGAAGATTGTAAATAAAATCTTATTACGAACGTTTTTGACTTTCAATGCGTCTTTTAATAGTTTAAAGAACATAATGAGTTACCCCTCATTAGATGACTTCGATTGAACCACCTTTAGCAGTGATAGCTGCTTCAGCAGATTTTGAGAATTTAGCTGCTTTAACAGTCAATTTCTTAGTCAATTCGCCGTTACCAAGAACTTTAACGCCTGATTTTTCAGCACGAACGATTCCAGCTTCTTTAAGAACTGCTGGAGTTACTTCTGTACCATCTTCAAAGACGTTCAATTGATCAAGGTTTACAAGTGCGTATTCTTTAGCGTTGATGTTAGTGAATCCGCGTTTTGGAAGACGACGGAACAATGGAGTTTGTCCACCTTCAAATCCTGGACGTACGCCACCACCGCTACGAGCTTTTTGACCTTTTTGACCACGGCCTGAAGTTTTACCGTTACCAGATGAAGTACCACGACCTACACGGTTGCGGACTTTACGAGAACCTTCAGCAGGTTTCAATTCATGAAGTTTCATTATTATTTTCTCCTCTTTTTGTAAAATGCTAGCGCCTCTAACCAAGTAAGGTAGCTTAATTAGAAACTCGCCTATACATGAAATTCAGTTTAAGTCGCAAGGGAACCCTCACGACTTAAATCAATTTTTATTTAACGTCTTCTACAGTTACCAAGTGAGATACTGCGTTGACCATACCACGGATAGCAGCGTTGTCTTCTTTAACAACTGAGCTATTCAATTTACCAAGTCCAAGAGCAACAACTGTTTTACGTTGTTCTGGTTTGCGTCCGATTGGAGACTTAGTCAAAGTAATTTTAATTTGAGCCATTGTTATCTCCTTTCTTATGCCAAGTCAGATACTGAAATGCCACGAAGAGCCGCAACTTCTTCAGCACGTTTAAGTTGTTTCAATCCTTCAACAGTCGCACGAACGATGTTGATTGGAGTGTTTGAACCGAGTGATTTAGATGTTACATCAGCAACACCAGCCAATTCGATGACGGCACGAACTGCACCACCAGCGGCAACCCCAGCCCCTTCAACAGCTGGTTTCAACAATACTTTCGCTCCACCAAATTCTGAACGAACTTCGTGAGGAATAGTTGTACCAACCATAGGAACTTCGATAAGGTTTTTCTTAGCTGCTTCAACTGCTTTACGGATAGCTTCTGGAACCTCTTGAGATTTACCAGTACCAAATCCTACGCGACCATTACGGTCACCAACAACAACAAGAGCAGCAAAACGCATGTTGCGTCCACCTTTTACAACTTTAGTAACACGGTTGATAGCAACTACGCGTTCTTCAAGTTCTACTGCATTATCTTTAAATGCCATTATTAAGTGTCCTCCCTATTAGAATTTCAATCCGTTTTCACGAGCTGAGTCAGCCAAAGCTTTAACACGTCCGTGATAGAGATATCCACCGCGGTCAAACACCACTTCAGAAATACCTTTAGCTACTGCGCGTTCAGCAACAAGTTTACCGACAACAACGGCTTGTTCTGTTTTAGTTCCTTTAGAAACTTCTTTATCAAGAGTTGATGCACTTGCGAGCGTTACACCCGCTACGTCATCAATAACTTGAGCGTAGATGCCTGTATTAGAACGGAAAATGTTCAAACGTGGGCGATCAGCAGTTCCAGAGAGTTTTCCGCGAACGCGACGGTGGCGTTTTTGGCGGAGTTTGTTTTTATCTGGTTTCGAAATCACAATTTTCACCTCTTAATTATAATGCTAGCTCATGAGAGCTTTTGGTAAAGAGACAATCCACAAAGAATTGCCATAAGGATAAAATCCTATTATTTACCAGTTTTACCTTCTTTACGACGTACGTATTCACCAACGTAACGGATACCTTTACCTTTGTAAGGTTCTGGTGAACGAAGGCTACGGATGTAAGCTGCTGTTTGACCAACAACTTCTTTGTTAATACCACTTACAACGATTGAAGTTGCAGATGGTACTTCAAAGTAATACCTTCTGGAGCTTCAACTTCGTCTTGGTGAGATTTACCAACTGAAAGAACAAGTTTTGTTCCTTGGAGTTGCGCACGATATCCGACACCGCGCATTTCAAGTTCTTTTTTGAAACCTTCAGAAACACCAACAACCATGTTGTTCAAGTTTGCACGTGAAGTACCGTGGATTGTTTTGTTTTCTTTTGAGTCGTTTGGACGGTGAAGTGTAACTTCATTGCCTTCAACTTTGATTTCAATGTTTTTGTTAAACTCACGAGTGAGTTCGCCTTTAGGTCCTTTAACAGTAACAACATTATCGTTGTTTGTTACTTCAACACCAGCAGGCAAAGTAATAACTTTATTACCAATACGTGACATAGTATTTAATTCTCCTGTTAGATTATCAAGCCACAAAGTGACTAGTTTTCACGGGGATGAGTTTCATAGAATATAATCAACGAAACTCGCACAAATCATTTGAGATAAGTGCTTAGTACCAGCTTCTTACCAAACGTAAGCGATAACTTCTCCACCAACGTTCTTTTGACGAGCTTCTTTATCAGTCAAAAGACCTTCTGAAGTAGAGATGATCGCAATTCCAAGTCCGTTAAGAACTTTAGGAACATCTTCACGTTTAGAGTAAACACGAAGACCTGGTTTAGAAATACGTTTCAAGTTAGTGATAACACGTTCACCGTTTTGTCCGTATTTCAAGAATACGCGGATGATACCTTGTTTGTCATCTTCGATAACTTCAACATTTTTTACGAAACCTTCACGTTTAAGAATTTCAGCGATACCTTTTTTAATGTTTGATGCAGGTACTTCAAGTACTTCGTGTTTAGCTTGGTTAGCGTTACGAATACGTGTCAAGAAATCTGCAATTGGGTCAGTCATAACCATTTTATATTTTCTCCTCTTACTAGTAGTTTGAATAATTCACTTGCTAGTTAATGATTGAGCTAGGCTCAGATTGTGTTAAATACATTCAAATTAGGTGAAACTAACTTAAATGTACCTTGTTTTTACCAAGAAGCTTTGGTAACACCTGGAATTTGACCTTTGTAAGCCAATTCACGGAAGCAAACACGGCAAAGTTTAAATTTGCGATAAACTGAGTGTGGACGTCCACAACGTTCGCAACGAGTGTAAGCTTGCGTAGAGAACTTCGCAGGGCGTTTGTTCTTAGCAATCATTGATTTTTTAGCCAATTTATTTACCTCCTAGATTATTTTGCAAAAGGCATTCCAAGGCCTTTAAGCAATTCACGACCTTCTTCGTCAGTGTTAGCAGTAGTTACGATAACGATATCCATACCACGTACTTTATCAACATCGTCGAAGTTGATTTCTGGGAAGATAAGTTGTTCTTTAACACCAAGTGTGTAGTTACCACGTCCATCAAATGATTTAGTTGGAACACCATGGAAGTCACGAACACGTGGAAGTGATACTGATACCAATTTATCCAAGAATTCGTACATGCGTTCACCACGAAGGGTAACTTTAGCACCGATCGCTACACCTTCACGAAGACGGAAGCCAGCGATTGATTTCTTAGCTTTAGTAATCAATGGTTTTTGACCTGAAATAAGTGCCAACTCAGCAGCAGCTTTTTCAAGAGTTTTAGCGTTGTTTACAGCTTCACCAACACCCATGTTGATAACGATTTTATCAACTTTTGGCACAGCCATAACTGAAGAATAATTGAATTTTTCAGTCAAAGCTGGAATTACTTCGTTAGTGTATTTTTCTTTAAGACGGTTAGCCATTTAATACTTTCTCCTTTCCTTCGTGATTAGTCAAGCACTTCGCCTGATTTTTTGTTGTAACGAACTTTTTTGCCGTCAACAACTTTGTAACCTACACGTCCAGCTACACCGTTCTTGTCAAGAACTTGAACGTTTGAAGCGTGGATTGGTGCTTCTTTTTCCACGATAGCACCTTGAGGGTTTTCAGCTGATGGTTTTTGGTGTTTTTTGATGATTGCAACACCTTCAACAACAACTTTGTTTACTTTTGGAAGAGCTTTAAGAACTACTGCTTCAGTTCCTTTGTCTTTACCAGCAATAACGCGAACTTTATCGCCTTTTTTTACAAACATTTGAGTATTTCTCCTATTATTTCTTACGCCCTAAAGGGCACCCTGAACATTTCAGGGGACTAAGTTTGTGTTAATTCAGATTAAAGTACTTCTGGCGCCAAAGATACGATACGCATGTATCCACCTTCACGCAATTCACGTGCAACAGGGCCAAAGATACGAGTTCCACGAGGAGTTTTGTCATCGCGGATGATTACTGCAGCGTTATCATCAAACTTGATGTATGAACCGTCTGGACGGCGAGCACCAGTTTTTGTACGAACGATAACAGCTTTAACAACATCACCTTTTTTAACAGCTCCACCTGGTGTAGCTTGTTTAACAGTTGCAACGATAACGTCGCCGATGTTAGCGAATTTACGTCCTGAACCACCAAGAACTTTGATAGTCAAGATTTCACGAGCACCGCTATTATCAGCAACTTTTAAGCGACTTTCTTGTTGAATCATTTCAATTGTCTCCTTTTAGTTTTATTAGATAATAACAGCTTCTTCCACAACTTCTACAAGACGGAAGCGTTTTGTAGCTGAAAGTGGGCGAGTTTCCATGATACGAACGATATCGCCTTCTTTAGCAACGTTGTTTTCATCATGTGCTTTGTATTTTTTAGAATAGTTGATACGTTTACCATAGACTGGGTGGTTACGTTTAGTTTCAACTACAACTGTGATTGTTTTATCCATCTTGTCAGATACTACGCGTCCAACAAGGGTTTTACGTTGATTACGTTCCATTATTAGAATTGCTCCTTTCCCAATCTATTATTTGATTTCAGATTGCACAGTTTTAACACGTGCAATTTGTTTTTTCACTTCGTTCAAACGGGCAGTTTGATCAAGTTGACCTGCTGCAGCTTGGAAACGAAGGTCGAAAAGTTCTTTCTTAAGTTCGTTTTCTTTTTTAGCAAGCTCTTCTTGAGACAAGCCACGAAGCTCAGCAACAAACTTTTTGATTTCTTCAAGTTTCATGTCTTCTCCTTATTCTGCTTCACGTTTCACGAATTTACATTTAACTGGCAATTTGTGGCTAGCAAGACGAAGCGCTTCACGTGCAACTTCTTCAGAAACACCTGCGATTTCGAACATTACTTTACCACGTTTAACTGGTGCTACCCAACCTTCAGGTGCCCCTTTACCAGAACCCATACGTACACCGATAGCTTTAGCAGTGTATGATTTGTGTGGGAAGATCTTAATCCAAACCTTACCACCACGTTTCATGTAACGAGTCATGGCAATACGAGCAGCCTCGATTTGACGGTTTGTAATCCAGTGGCTAGTTGTAGCTTGAAGACCGTATTCACCGAATGATACTTCTTTACCACCTTTAGCCTCACCGCGCATTTTTCCACGGAATTCACGACGGTGTTTAACACGTTTAGGTACTAACATTTGTTATTTGCCTCCTTTAGTGTTTTTACGAGCTGGAAGAACTTCTCCACGGTAGATCCAAACTTTAACACCAAGTTTACCGTAAGTTGTGTCAGCTTCTTCCCAAGCGTAATCGATATCAGCGCGAAGTGTGTGAAGTGGAACTGTACCTTCAGAGTATCCTTCTGCACGGGCAATATCTGCACCGTTCAAACGACCTGATACTTGAGTTTTGATTCCTTTAGCTCCAGCACGCATTGCACGTTGGATAGCTTGTTTTTGTGCACGACGGAAAGCAACACGTTGCTCAAGTTGGCGAGCAATTGTTTCACCAACAAGGTGAGCGTCCAAATCAGGTTTCTTGATTTCAACGATGTTGATGTGTACTTGTTTCCAGTCAATTTGTTAAGTTGAGCACGAAGTGCGTCAACGTTTGATCCACCTTTACCGATAACCATACCTGGTTTTGCAGTGTGAAGTGAAACAATAACTTTGTTTACAGCACGTTCGATTTCAATAGTTGAAACTGAAGCGTCTGCAAGTTCTTTTTGGATGAATTTGCGGATTGCCAAATCTTCGTGAAGGTAATCTGCGTATTCTTTTTCAGCATACCATTTCGCATCCCAGTCACGGATGATCCCGACACGCATACCAATTGGATGTACTTTTTGACCCACGAGTTTACCTCCTTATTTTTCTGACACAACTACTGTTACGTGAGTTGTGCGTTTGTTGATTGGTGAAGCTGAACCTTTCGCACGTGGACGGAAACGTTTCATTGTTGGTCCTTCGTTTGCGAATGTTTCAGATACTACCAAGTTAGCTTTTTCCAAACCAAAGTTGTTTTCTGCGTTAGCGATAGCAGAGTTAAGAGTTTTCTCAACAATGCGAGCTGCTTTGTTTGGAGTGAATTTCAAGATTGCGATTGCATCAGCAACGTTCTTACCACGGATAAGATCAAGAACAAGACGTGTTTTACGAGGTGAAACACGCACTGTACGAGCCATTGCTTTAGCTGAAGTAATTTCTGCCATTGTGTCCTCCTCCTATTAACGACGTGTTTTCTTATCGTCAGCTGCGTGACCTTTGTAAGTACGAGTTGGTGCAAATTCACCAAGTTTGTGACCTACCATGTCTTCTTGGATGTAAACAGGAACGTGTTTACGTCCATCATAAACTGCGATAGTGTATCCGATGAAACTTGGGAAAATCGTTGAACGACGTGACCAAGTTTTAATTACTTTTTTCTTTTCGTCATTTGCTTGAGCTTCAACTTTTTTCATCAAATGCTCATCGACGAAAGGTCCTTTTTTAAGACTACGTCCCATTTTGTAGTTTTCTCCTTTAAATTAAATGTACCACAGCGGCTTGCACTAAGAAGTGCTACCGAGTTGGCGGATGTTATGTGCTAAGCGACTAAATTATTTTTCGTTACGACGACGAACGATAAGTTTGTCAGATTTAGCTTTCTTGTTACGAGTTTTAAGACCAAGCGCAGGTTTACCCCATGGAGTAGATGGCGCTTTACGTCCAACTGGTGCTTTACCTTCACCACCACCGTGTGGGTGATCGTTAGGGTTCATTACAGAACCACGAACTGTTGGGCGAACACCTTTCCAGCGATTACGGCCGGCTTTACCAAGGTTGATAAGTGATTGTTGTTCGTTACCTACAGTACCGATAGTTGCACGACATGTACCAAGAACCATACGAACTTCGCCTGATTGAAGACGAACAAGTACGTATTTACCTTCTTGACCCAAAACTTGAGCAGAAGCACCAGCGGCACGGATAAGTTCAGCACCTTTACCTGGTTGAAGCTCAATGTTGTGGATAACTGTACCAACTGGGATGTTTGCAAGTGGAAGAGCGTTACCAATCTTGATATCCGCATCTGGACCTGAAACGATACGTTGACCTACTTCAAGACCTTAGGTGCGATGATGTAAGCTTTAACCCCGTCAGTGTAGTGTACAAGAGCGATGTTTGCAGTACGGTTTGGATCATACTCAATTGTTTTAACAACTGCTTCAACGCCATCTTTGTTACGTTTGAAGTCAATCAAACGGTAGTGACGTTTGTGTCCGCCACCTTGGTGACGTACAGTGATACGACCGTTGTTGTTACGACCAGCTTTGTTCTTAAGAGAAACAAGCAATGATTTTTCAGGAGTGCTTGTAGTGATTTCTGCGAAATCCAAAGAAGTCATGTTACGACGGCCATTTGTCGTTGGTTTATAAACTTTAATACCCACGTTAATTTCTCCTTTGATTATTCAGCTTCAGCTGCAAACAACTCGATTGCTTTAGAATCAGCTGTAAGAGTGATGATAGCTTTTTTAGTTTTTGAAGTGAAACCAGTGTAACGTCCAACACGTTTTTGTTTTGGTTTAACAGTTACAGTGTTCACGCTAGCAACTTTAACACCTTCAAATGCAGCTTCAACTGCTTGTTTGATCAAGAGTTTGTGTGCACGTGTATCAACTTCGAAAGTGTATTTTCCTGCTTCAAGAGCAACCATAGATTTCTCAGTGATAACAGGTTTTTTGATTACGTCATACAAATTCATTATGCAAGAACCTCCTCGATTGATGAGATAGCTTCTTTAGTAACAAGAAGTTTATCTGCGTTTACGATGTCAAGTACACTTGCAGTTGCAGGAGTTGCAACAGTTACGTTTGCAAGGTTACGTGCTGAAAGTTCAGCGAATTTGTTTCCTTCTTCAACGATAACAAGTACTTTAGAATCGATGCTAAGAGCTGAAAGAACGTTTGCGAATTCAGCAGTTTTTGGAGCTGCAAATGAAAGAGCTTCAACCGCTACAAATTTATCTTCTGCAACTTTAGCTGAGTAAACAGATTTCAATGCAAGGCGACGAACTTTTTGAGGAAGTTTGTATCCGTAAGAACGTGGAGTTGGTCCGAAGACAACACCACCACCACGCCATTGTGGTGAGCGGATAGAACCTTGACGAGCACGTCCAGTTCCTTTTTGACGCCATGGTTTACGTCCACCACCTGATACTGCTGAACGGTTTTTAACCGCGTGAGTACCTTGGCGAAGGCTAGCACGTTGGCTGATTACGACATCAAATACTACTGATTCGTTTGGTTCGATACCGAAGATAGCGTCGTTAAGTTCAACTGTGCTAACTTCTTTACCAGTTTGGTCAAATAGTTTTACGTTTGCCATTTTTAACTGATTTCTCCTTTCTTATTATTTAGCAGCTTTAACTGCTGATTTGATAGTGATAAGAGATTTCTTAGCACCTGGTACGTTACCTTTGATAAGGATAACGTTTTTCTCTGGGATAACTTGTACAACTTCAAGATTTGAATTGTCACACGGTTGCCACCCATACGTCCTGCCAAGTGTTTATTTTTGAAAACACGGTTAGGCGCAACAGGTCCCATTGAACCTGGACGACGGTGATAACGAGAACCGTGAGCCATAGGTCCGCGTGATTGGCCGTGGCGTTTGATAACACCTTGGAAACCTTTACCTTTTGAAGTACCAGTTACGTCAACAACATCTCCAGCTTCGAATGTGTCAACAGTGATTTCTGATCCAACTTCCAAGCCTTCAATGTTTTTGAATTCACGAATGAAGCGCTTAGGAGCTGTGTTAGCTTTCGCTACGTGGCCTTTGGCAGGTTTGTTGCTCAATACTTCGCGTTTGTCGTCAAAACCAACTTGAACTGCTTCGTAACCGTCTGTTTCAACAGTTTTAACTTGAAGCACAACGTTTGGAGTAGCTTCGATGACAGTAACAGGGATAAATTCACCTGCTTCAGTGAAGATTTGAGTCATTCCCACTTTTTTCCCTAAGATTCCTTTTGTCATGAGAAAATATTTCCTTTACTTTATTGTTTTTTCAAAAAGTTTTTTATGAGCGTTTTTTATGCTCAAAAAAGTTTTTAACGAGCGTTTTTTATGCTCATTGAATCAAACTTTAAATTAAAGTTTAATTTCTACGTTCACACCACTTGGAAGATCAAGTTTCATCAAAGCGTCAACTGTTTTTTGAGTTGGGTTGATGATGTCGATAAGACGTTTGTGTGTACGCATTTCAAATTGTTCGCGAGAATCTTTATATTTGTGAGTCGCACGAATAATTGTGTAGAGACTACGTTCAGTTGGAAGTGGAACTGGTCCAGCAACTGTCGCACCTGTGCGAGTTGCAGTTTCTACGATTTTTCAGCCGCTGTATCAAGCGTACGGTGTTCGTAAGCTTTCAAACGGATACGAATTTTTTTGTTTGCCATTTTTTCTCCTCTTTCGTCTATTTAAGATAATAGGCTAGCTCCTCAAGAAAACCAACACGGATTGCGTGGCAGTGCAACCAGGCGTGTCGCAACCTCTTGTATCATAGCTAAGCACTGTATTTACAGCACCATAATATAATAACAAAAGAACCCACTCATTGCAAGGGATTTTAAAAGTTTTTTTCTTTTTTCTTTATTTTCTTTTTGACTAAACAAAAGAATCCACCTTCGATGGATTTTTTATCAACTTTCTTTAGTGTAGTCGTACCCCATGTGTTCATAGGCTTTAACCGTTGCAACACGTCCTGTTCGTGTTCGCATAATAAATCCTTTTTGAATTAGATATGGTTCATACATATCTTCTACCGTTTCTCGCTCTTCAGCAATATTAACTGACAAGGTCCCTAGACCAACCGGTCCACCACCATACATCTCAATCATGGTTCGGAGAATTTTTTGGTCAACATAATCTAGTCCTTCATGGTCCACATCCAACATAGTCAACGCCTTGTCTGCAATCTTATCATCAATGATGCCATCACCCATAATTTGTGCATAGTCTCTCACACGCTTAAGTAGGCGGTTAGCAATACGTGGCGTTCCACGACTACGACGTGCTAACTCTAGGGCAGCCTCAGGTGTTATAGTCATATCAAAGATTTCTGAAGTGCGTTCTATAATTTCCTTCAAATCTGGTAACTCATAATATTCCATATGACCATTAATCCCAAAACGAGCCCTCAATGGATTTGACAACATACCTGCTCGTGTGGTTGCACCCACTAAAGTGAACGGTGGTAACTCTAGGTGAACACTACGACTTGTTTCACCTGCACCAATCATGATATCGATGTAGTAATCTTCCATAGCACTATAAAGTACTTCTTCCACTGCCATAGGCATTCGATGAATCTCATCAATAAATAAGATATCACCCGGTTCCAAGTCATTTAGTATGGCAACCAGATCTCCAGCCTTCTCAATCGCTGGCCCAGACGTCTGCTTTAAATTGACGCCCATCTCATTAGCTATCACAAAAGCCATGGTCGTTTTCCCTAAACCTGGAGGACCAAACAAAAGAGTATGATCCAATGCTTCATCACGAAGTTTAGCTGCATCTATAAAAATCTTTAATTGGTCCTTAACCTTATCTTGACCAATATATTCCTTAAAGTACTGAGGACGAAGGGTACGCTCAACATACTCTTCATCTCCTAGTAAATCATTATCTAATATTCTTGCCATAGGCTTATTTTAGCACAAAACAAAAAATGCAGTCAAAATTTGTCCATAAAAAAGAAGACAAGACTTGCCTTCTCTTTTGATTATTTCTTACCACCCTTAACTGGTGCCTTATCAGCTTTCTCTATAGCTTCTTTAATTGTCTTAGTATAGAGTTTAGCACCACGGTTAATAGAGTCGCTATCAGATCCAAAGTGAACCCCATCTGTACCATTCCAGATAGAAATATTTTCTTTAGCCACTTGATACCAGTCAGCAACCGTCACAAAGTCGTATTTCTTAGCCATCTCTAACTCATACTTACGTAACTGAATCAAAGATTGGGCCTCATTACCAGATTTACTACCATTATATGGTGTCACAAAGATAATATGGTGACCCTTAGGTAAATTCTTGATGATTTTATTAATAACGCCTTTATAGTCGTCAATCTCATTAACACCACCAGCAATGACAACATCCTTAGCAAGAGCATTACTATCCGCGTAATCTTTAAGCAAATCATTGATTGTTGATAGGTTACGACTGACAACTGCATCTATAGCGACATTATCAATACTTGATTCCAGCTGATCTTTTGATCTAAGAGCTACGGAGTCCCCTAAAACTGTCACTCCCTTATTCACACCAAATGAAGTAGCCTGACTGTTTTCCGCATTGGTACGCGTTAATTTCATCTTAGTCTGAGCTTGCGACAAACCATTAGCTTCTAAATCTTTCTCAAAGTTCCCTACAGCTGGCGCAAAGAGAGAAATAAGCACTGTAATTAAAGTAAGACCACTAAAAACATAAAGCACAATATGTCGGTACGGCGTCAAGTCTAAATCTATTCCAAAGAGACTGGCCTTTCTTCCTGCAATAAATGGCTCTATTATATAGTAGGAAAGTGTTGCGAAAACAATTGACAGAATCGTTGTCAGAATGACTGCAATAATATTATTGGTCAATTGACTAAAGATAATATATAGTGGCCAGTGAAAAAGATAGACACTATAGCTAATCTCTGCCAAATAACTAATAAGAGCAGGCTCTGATTTTCCAGGCAATTTCTCATGGAGGACACGGGCAGAGTAAATCATAACAGCCGTGAACAAACTAGCTAAAACAAAACCAAATAGATAGGTAATGCGTTCCTCAAAATGGAGAACTAGGCCCAACAATACGAGCAAGGCAAAACTTCCTACCATATAAAGGACCGTCTTTTTCAGAGTCCAAAGGCGTATATTTTTCTTGAACCTAGCGGTCGTTTCATACACACCTGAAAGTGTCGCAAAGAGCGAACCTAGGAAAAACGGATAGGCATGCGTAATTGATGAGAAATATAAGCGAGAAAAACTATCAACAAAGAAAGCACTAATAAACATTGATAGAAAACTCACCATAAAGCAGGCAAGAGATACCATAAAGACTAGGCTTCTAAATTGATTTTGATGTTTAACACGCTTAGCTAGGAACCAAAGCAAGGCACCCCAAAGAATATAATAGTGAACCTCAATAGCCAGACTCCATGTATGGAGGTAAATATGCTGGTTAAACTGGTTCTCATAATTTCCCCCGGTCAAAATCTCATAATAGTTAGTTACAAAACCGATAACAGAGGTGATTTGACGTCCAATACCTGCAATAAAATCATTTCGAACCAAGAGTGCCAAAGGAGTGCAGATAAGAACCATCAACACAAGTGGTGGTACTATCCGGTAGAAGCGTCGTCGCATAAAACCAAGGTAATCAATGCGATGCGTCCTAGATACCTCATCAATCAAAAGTGCTGTAATCAAATACCCTGAGAAGGTAAAGAAGACATCAACACCGATGAATCCCCCAGGAAGGATACTTGGGAAGAAATGATAGATCAGAACCAAAAGAAGTCCTGTCACACGAATATAAGAAAACCAGTTAATTCTCATCCTTTAAATCCCCTGTTTAAATTTTCCTTTGTAGGTAACCTTATTTTCAGTAGTCAATTTTCCTTGACCATCAGCTTGACCAGACTTGAACTCTCCTTGATAAATCCAACCCTCATGAGATTTGAAGGTTCCTTGACCATTAAAGGAACCATTCTTAAATTCTCCCGTATAGGTATCACCATTATCATAGGTCAAAGTTCCTTGACCATTCAAACGATAGTTCTGCATCTGACCTTTATAGGCAATCTTAGTCCCATCAATCTTGATAGAATGTTGCGTTTTTATAGTCACCAAAAACAAGGACAGGGCGCATAAAATAATAACCCCTACTGTAATACGCTCAAATTGATTTCGGTCGATATCAATATTTTTAAAATCAAAATCCTTTAGTTGTTTAAAATTCATTATCTATCCTTAATCCACTGTAACCAATCTCGACAACCTGCAGTTACCAATTTGTATGTTTCTTCAAAGTCACCTGTATACCATGGGTCCGGAACTCCACCAGGTCTGAAAAGCTTGATTTTATCGTCATAACGCCCTGCAGATATCTGTAAAAGATCCTCAACATTTGACTCATCCATTCCCACAACTAAGTCAAAGAACTCAAAATCAGCCTGACTAATATGTTGTGAGCCCTTGGAAGAGTCAAAAGAAATAGCATATTTCCTTAAATCTTTTGGGTTCCTTGATGAACTGGATTTCCATGCTCCCATGAAGATGTCGCGCGACTTTCGATATGCAAAGACTTTTCTTGGTCCAGCTCTCTCATCACAAATTCTGCCATTGGGCTACGACAAATATTCCCCAGACAAACAAATACAATCTTATTCATTATTCACCTCTTGCCCAAAACTATTAAGAGATATGCTCACTTATTTTCTTCGTCAAAATTATGAACACACTTTTAAATCATGAAAGTAGGTTCTCATTAATTTTCATTTAATCAATCCATATTATACCGAAAAACTAATCAAATAGAAAGGTTTCTTTCCTAATCATATCGAAAAATTAGTAACCTTTTTTAACAGTTGCAGCATTCATATTAATCTATATGTTTAAGGCGTGAGAAAAGAGAACCTAGTTTCCTAGATTCTCCTTTTGTTGGCTTTAGATATTTGACCAAACACTTTCAAGGATGTTTGTTTGTTCACGTCCTGGTCCTACAGAGAAAGTAGAGATACGTACACCTACCAATTCACCAACACGACGAACATAATTACGAGCATTTTCAGGAAGCTCATCTAAACTACGGCAACCTGTAATGTCTTCTTCCCAACCTGGCAATTCTTCATAGATTGGTTTACAACGTTTCAGTTGCTCAAGACTAGCTGGGTAGTGATCAATACGCTCACCATCAAGGTCATAAGCTACACAAATTTTTACAGTGTCAAGACCTGAGAGAACATCGATACAGTTCAAGCTGAGGTTTGTGATACCTGATACACGACGACTATGGCGCATCACCACTGAGTCAAACCATCCTACACGACGTGGACGTCCTGTTGTTGTTCCATATTCATGACCAACTTCACGGATGCGTTCACCCACTTCATCAAATAACTCAGTTGGGAAAGGACCATCACCAACACGACTCGTATAGGCCTTACATACACCAACTACCTTATTAATTTTAGATGGACCAACACCAGAACCGATTGTAACACCACCCGCAACTGGGTTTGATGACGTTACAAATGGGTAAGTACCTTGGTCAATATCAAGCATAACCCCTTGAGCTCCTTCAAAGAGGACACGTTTACCTGCATCAAGAGCGTCATTCAAGATAACGGATGTATCTGTGACATATTGCTTAATTTGTTGTCCGTAAGCGTAGTATTCTTCAAAAATCTCATCGAATGATAATTCTTCAGCTTCATACATCTTACTGAAAAGACGGTTTTTCTCAGCTAAGTTCGTTTTCAAACGATCAGCAAAGATTTCTTTGTCCAAAAGGTCTGCAATACGGATACCTACACGCGCAGCCTTATCCATATAGGCAGGACCAATACCTTTGTTAGTTGTACCAATCTTATTGTCACCTTTGGCGGCTTCTTGCAGTTGATCAAGTTTAATATGGTACGGCAAAATAACGTGTGCGCGGTCAGAAATACGAAGGCTCTCTGTTGACACACCTTCTGCATGAAGATATTCCAACTCTTTGACAAGTGATTTAGGATTGACCACTACACCGTTCCCGATAACAGAGATTTCTCTGGGAAGAAAATACCTGATGGAATCAAGTGCAATTTAAATTTCTTACCATCGATAACAATCGTGTGACCTGCATTGTCTCCACCTTGATAACGTGCGATCACTTCGGCATCTTGACTTAGGAAATCTGTAATTTTCCCTTTACCTTCATCACCCCACTGGGTACCCACAACAACTACTGATGTCATATTATTTTGATAACGGACAGCTTCACCTTTACGAGACTGTCCCCACCTTTCTTGAAAAACTTCACGGTGGGAATTTCACCCACAAGTTTTGCGTTACAGTTTATTATAGCAGAAAAAAGTCTATTTGTTCAACGTTGAAAGCGCTTCTTACAAAATATTCTGACAGTTATAGCTAAGATTGCAACTAGTTATTTACTATATCTTTTTAACCCTGCTTCTTATGTATAACTATCAGCTATTTAACCTGCTTCATATAATCATTTAACTGCCTTTGATTCTTTAAAATAATTGTCTTGTCAGAATAATTTTTAATAACTGCATTATATCGCTCTACATATTTTTTAGAACGTCCGTCTAATAAAATCCATTTCACAAATGCAAAATCAAATTTTTCATTACAGCCTTCTGCCATGCTAGGACGTGTCTTTCCCCTATATGTTAAATAACGCCTAAACGCCCGATAGAGACAATTAACTCTGTTAAAGTTGAAATAGACAATACAGTCAGCTTCCCTCATACGTTCTTCATAAAGACAGGCCGAGTAATTCCCTTCAATAATCCAATCACTTTGTAGCATAAATGTTGATATATCGCCAGTCATTTCATCAACTGTTCGCTCTTGCCAAGTTGATGTGAAATGAATTTTATCTAAATGAAGTACCTCACAATTGTAGTGTTGACCTAAAAAATTTGCCAAAGTCGACTTTCCAGAACCACTATAGCCAATGATTGCAATTTTCAACTCATGTCTCCTTTTTCAATTCTGTTTCTTGACTATTATCATAACACAAAGCATATATTTAGAAGAAATTATCATTGGGAACAACTCTCGTTTAGACAAATAAGCACGTAAATTTCTGTTTAAAGTGAGTTCTTTCTTAGAAAAATAAAAAAGAGACTTATAAGCAAGTCTCTTTCCGATATTAAGATGCCCCCTACATGGATTTGGAAAGGATTTTCATATTGAGAGTAATTAAAAATATTGAAATATAAGTGATTTTAGGGAAGTACTTTTAGGTATTTCCAATGTCATGATTTAAAAATGGGGCAAAAGTGGGGCAAAAACGAATGACTCTCATTTGGTTTGAAAACCTATAATATCTAATGATTATGCTATACTAGAAATATAGTGTTGTTATCAATAAATATCAGTGCGAGACTAATCGGAGGATAAAATGGAAAAACAAATTAATGAAAAAATTATCGAAATGGATAGGGAATATCCCTTTTTATTTTGCTTTAAATCAGATTTTTGGATGGAATAGTAGATGATAAGACAAAATATCTTTGAAGATACAAAAAGACAAACGCCAAAAATGACGTTTGTCTACGTTCTGAGGTAGCCTTTAGGCTCCCTTTTTTCTTAGAAAATACCGATGAGTAATTGCATGCCAAGACTAGTCAGGATGATAGTGATCCAGCAAAGGGCTCCAAGAAGAATGGATTTTCCACTGGATTTGATCATAGCAACGAGGTTAGTTTTGAGACCAATAGCACTCATAGCCATGATGATGAGGAATTTGGAGAGCTGTTTGAGAGGTGAAAAGAAGCTATTGCTAACACCAAAAGAAGTAAGGACGGTAGTTAGCAGAGAAGCTAGGATGAAGTAGAGAATGAAAACGGGGAAGATTTTTTTAAGCTTTACTCCTTGGTTGTTGTCTTGTTGACGGCTTTGCCAATAGGAGAGGAAGAGAGTAATAGGGATAATAGCTAAGGTACGAGTCAGTTTGACAATGGTTGCAGATTCTAGAGTATTGGTATGATACAGACTATCCCAGGAGCTAGCTGTGGCTGTTACAGAGGAAGTATCGTTGACCGCAGTACCCGCAAAGAGAGCAAAACCTTCGTTGGAGAGATGGAGCCAAGAACCTAGAGTTGGAAAGATAAGAGCTGCCAAGACATTGAAGAAAAAGATAACAGAAATGGCTTGGGCTACTTCTTTTTCCTTGGCGTGAATAACAGGAGCAGTCGCTGCAATGGCAGAACCGCCACAGATAGAAGAGCCTACCCCAATCAAGGTAGCTAGCTTTGTATCCATGTTAAAAAATCGTTGGAAAAAGAAAGCAATAATTAAAGCGATAGAAATAGTCGAAAGGATGACAGGAAGGGAAGATTTTCCAACTGCGAAAACTTGAGAGATATTGAGTCCAAAACCAAGTAAGATAACAGCATACTGAAGCAATTTTTTGGAGCTATAAGTCAAACCAGCATCCAGTTGTTTATAGGGAGTGAGAAAGGGGTAGAGAATCATTCCGATAAAAATGGCGAAAACAGGTGCTCCCACAACAGGCAGAAAGCCTCCTAAAACCCAAGAGATGATAGAAATGATCAGACAGACTAACAGTCCTGCCCAATTTTTTGATAGAAATGACATAAAAACCTCCGAAAATAAATACTCCTTATTATAATCTTACCTGTCAGAAAAGTAAAATAGAAAGTAGGAATAAGGTTGTAAATTAACGGAATTTTGCGGTCAGAGAGCTTTTGTAGTTTAATAGATATATGTTCTTTGATCAATAAGGATGCAAATGTGGCATATGTTATTGAAAAAAATGAATTTGATGAGCCTGGATATGTGAAGTAATTATGTGAGATAAGAAAATAAATAAGAGAGTTGAAAATGTACTGCACCCCAAAAGTTAGACAGAAAAAATCTAACTTTTGGGATCAGTACATATCCTCGCTTTTTTTAATCTAATAGGTTCTTATTTTCAATTAAGAGTTCTAGTGGGGATTTATCTCTTGCTACAATAAAACCAGGTTCATATTGGTTATGAAATGTTCTTTTCTGAGAAGTTGGATCAATATACAACTCATCTCCATCTTCTGTGTATAGCTGGTTGCCTCTTGTTAGGTAAAGTAAATCCTCTAAGTACTGTCCATCAGTTTGTAGAAAATGTTCGATGTATTTGACAGCCTTTAAGATCTCACTTACTTTATCAGAGTATTCATTCGATTCAAGAACACTCTTTTCTAATTCAATCTCCTTACTCGTTCCAAAAAGTTGAGTTGGAGTTGCATTAAAATATTCTGCTATCTTATCTAAATTTGCAAAGGTGGGGTAGCTTTTTTTGTGTTTTTCGTAGTCAGAGATGGATTGTTTACCGATTCCCTAAATCTTCCGCAAGTTGAGTTTGACTCACTCCTTTTTTTCTATGCGTAGTCGTGCCAAATTGGGTCCAAAAATTTTTGAATAATAAAGGTCATGATGAACTCCTGTTTTTTTAATTTTAAACTTATTCTATCACCTATAAACTTACAAATCAAGTTTTTTTAATTGACTTCCAAAAAAATATTTTTTGTGAAATATATTTATAACTTAAAAAAATAAGTTATAAATAATACAAAAATAGTTCATCTGTTTAGGAATAGTGAGTGAGGAGGAAATTGAAGACGAGACTATGACTTATGACTATTCGAAGCCTTGGAGCTAGAAATTGTGTGGACAAGGACAAGGGACGAGCCTGACGGGAAGTCAGGCGAAGTCCTGCAGACTGCCGTCCAGACAATTTCTAGCCAAGCAAAAACTGGCTATTCTAACAGCCAGCAAAAAGGTACACTTAGGACAACGTCCAAAGAACGACGGAACGGGCAAACGTTGATTTGACGGTGTTTCTAAAAGAAGGGGGGACAATTTTGTTGGTTTCTATACAAGATTTAAGAAGCATTCAAGAACGATGTGAAATAGGAGAATTAGTACAGAGGTTAGATGTCAGTATTGATAGACTAACGGTTATCTGGGATACAGATACTGGTTCCCTAAGGCGGATTTTCAAAAATCTGAAACAGGCAATAAGTACAAGAGTTGATTCATTTGAAATATATGATAATGTTCGAGATGATGTCTTTACTTTAGCTAAAGATTTTAATGAGTATGATTCAATCAATATTATATTTTTTCAATTATCCACTTATGGAGGTGAACAATTGATTCGGATTGATTTCAATCCTAACACTTTAAAAGAATTTGATGGAATGAAAGTATGGAGGCAATTAATGTACTTTGCCAGATTGAATTCATTGACGGTACGTTTGTCTCGTTTTGATTTGGCATTTGACATTTTCAACAGGCCTGAAATCGTTAATTTGCAACATATTAAAGGTGGTGTTACACATAAGGTCTTCTATGGTCGAGGGGGCGAATTAGAGACGAAATATTGGGGTTCTAGCGGTAGTAATGTACAAGTTAGGTTATATGATAAGAATAAAGAAATCATTGCTCACAAGCGAGAAGAGAAGCTAGATTTGGATGTAAATCCGTTTTGGTGGAGACTAGAGTTCCAACTCAGAACCAAAGCGATTGGTGAGGAGATGGTCCAAGATATTATGAGTAGACTTGATAATTTCGGATTTTATAAGCTAGATCATATTCGAGTGGATCAAAGAGCATTTACAATTATCTTTCTCAACAATCCTGAACTGTTGTCATTGGCTTTTCCAAAATTAAAATCAGACAGCATCAAAAAGAAAAAAACAAGAGTCCGCAAACTATTGAGAGAAGAAACGAATCAATTTGCGGAAGAATTAAAAGAAGTATTAATACAGAATCTCCCTAAATTAAATACAGAATTACAACTACTTGTAGGTGAGTTTCTGACTTTAGAAAATCAATAAGGAGGATAACTATGGATAATAATTTAATTAGCAACAAAGAATTAATTGAAATGGGCTATCGCCCTCACACTGCAAATGATATCATCCATCAGGCAAGAGAATTACTTGTATCACGAGGCTATACATTTTATAATCGCAAACGTTTGATGGTTGTTCCAAAAAGTGTTGTAAATGAGATTCTAGGAACAGAGGTGGCGTAATATGGCGAGTGTTCGTTATCGAAAGCGAGGAGATAGTAATTTATGGACCTATGAAATTCGTAGCGAAGGAAAAACTATTGCTCATAATAGCGGTTTTAAAACAAAAAAACTTGCAGAGTCAGAAGCTGAACCGATTCTGCAAGAACTTCGTTTAGGAAAAAGAATTTCTAGAGATATTTCTCTTGTCGATCTATATCAAGAATGGCTTGAACTAAAAATTCTACCGAGTAGTAGGTCGGAAGAGACAAAGAGAAAATATCTTCTCCGTAAACACAATTGAAAGATTATTTGGAAATAAAAAAGTCACTCAAATTCGTGCGAGTGAATACCAAAGAATAATGAATAAGTATGGGCAAACAGTTGGTAGAAATTTTCTTGGTAGATTGAATACTGGGATTCATCAAAGCATCCAAATGGCAATTGCCGACAAAGTTCTAATTGATGATTTTACACAACATGTCGAGTTATTTTCATCCAAAGAACAACAGATGACAGAAGAGAAATATTTACATACAGAAAGGGACTATCTGGATTTACTTTTAGCAGTAAAGAAAAAATTTGATTACCAACGTTCAATTGTTCCTTATATCATCTATTTTCTATTAAAAACAGGCATGAGGTTTGGAGAGTTAATAGCGTTAACTTGGAATGAAGTTGACTTTGACAGAGGACTGCTAAAAACATATAGGAGGTTTAATACCCTTTCTCATAAATTTGTCCCTCCAAAAAACAAAACGTCTATTCGGATGGTACCGATAGACGAAGAATGTATTAAGATATTACAAGTCCTAAAAATTGAACAAGAGAAAGCTAATAAAGAGCTAGGAATCAAGAATAGGTATAAAATGATTTTTCAGCATTATGGATATATTCACTTGGTACCAGATATTGCAAGTGTCAATAAAGCTTTGAGTGTTCTTTTAAATGAATTAGATATTTATCCAATTATCACGACAAAAGGAGCACGTCATACCTATGGAAGCTACCTCTGGCACAAAGGATTTGACCTTGGAGTTATTGCAAAAATTCTAGGGCATAAAGATATTTCAATGTTAGTAGAAGTATATGGACACACTTTAGAAGAGAAAATTTTTGAAGAATTTAATCAAATTAGAGATGTCTGGAAAGATTGCTCATAAAAAAATGTGGGGCAAATGATGGGGCAAATCAGTTATAGACAAGCAAAAAAAGCCTTATAAATCAAGGCTTTTTCCTGTTGATTTAGATGCCCCCTACAGGGCTCGAACCTGTGACCCATGGATTAAGAGTCCACTGCTCTACCAACTGAGCTAAGGAGGCTGGATGCTGTATTGGTACCGATGATCCACGGTTTGTATTGAACCCGCGACGTAAAAAAAGCAGGTGGGCGACTCGCTACTAACTTCAGTTGCTTCTGGGTGAGCCAGCCTGCACACTGTTAATAGACCTCTGTCTCCCGATAATACAAAAATTAGTCGGTCAACACTTATATGTGGATTCGTATACCACAGCAATTTCTATGTTTTTTTATAATACCACTTTTTGAAAATTATTGCAAGAGGAAAAAAATCAAATTTTTTTGCAATCGTTTTTCGTTGATTCCTCTCGTATTACCTAGATAACTTATCAATCCGTTCTTTATTAGCTCCAAGAGCTCTTTCATATTTCCCGGTTTCATTGGGTTGGAAATAATTCACACCTCTTAATTTATCCGGAAGATATTGTTGTTTGACCCACTTTTCAGGATAAGCATGGGGATACTTGTAATCTTGTGCATTGCCCAGTTCCTTGCTTCCAGCATAGTGTCCATCTCTCAAATGACGAGGAATCGGTAAATTTCCTGATTTTCTAAGGTCTGCCAAGGCAGCATCCATAGCCATATAAGCCGAATTCGACTTAGGAGATAAAGCTAAGTCAACAACTACATTGGCAATCAAAATACGCGCCTCTGGGAAACCTACTTTCTGTGCAGCTTCCAAAGCTGTAACAGTGTGAACTTGCGCATCAGGATTAGCTAAACCAATATCCTCGTATGCAATCACAGTCAAGCGCCGCGCTAGACTAGGGAGATCTCCTGCTTCAACCAAACGCGCTGCATAATGAAGACTGGCATTAACATCAGAGCCTCGAATAGATTTTTGCAAAGCAGAGAGCACATCATAGTGTCCATCACCGTCTTTATCCATGGTGATATAGCTACGTTGTAAACTATTTTCCACTGTATCTAAAGTAATATGGCGAAGCCCATCTTCTGAAGCTGGCGTCGACATGACAGCTAGATCCAACGAATTATAAGCTGAACGTAAATCACCATTAGTAGCCGTAGCAATAAAATCTAGAGCATCCTCATCTAACTGGACATCAAAGTCAAAGCCACGCTCCTTGTCCTCTAGAACACCTAGGATAGCTTCCTTAATATCCTCGTTAGAGAGTGGTTCCAACTCAAATATTTGTACACGACTACGGATGGCTGGTGTGACAGAAAAAAACGGATTCTCCGTTGTAGCCCCAATCATGATAATATTACCATTCTCTAAGAGTGGTAATAAAAAGTCTTGTTTAGCTTTATCTAAACGATGAATCTCATCTAGGAGCAGAACTAAGCCACCTGAAAATTTAGCCTCTTCCGCAATTTCCTGCAGGCGTTTCTTGCTATCAACTGTAGCATTAAAGGTTCTAAAAGCAAATTTTGTTGTTCCTGCAATAGCACTAGCTATTGAGGTCTTCCCGATTCCTGGTGGCCCGTAGAGAATCATTGACGATAGCATATTCGCTTCTACCATACGGCGAATAATTTTACCTTCACCAACCAGATGCTTCTGACCAATCACCTCTGAAATTGTACGTGGACGCATGCGTAGAGCAAGATTATCTGGCATCTTCTCTCCTTTTTAACTGATTTTTTCTTATTATAATAAGCATATACTATTTTGTTACAAAAAGAAATCATAAATAGTTCTTGTCAAACCTAAATTCTTATGATAGAATGTTTTGGTATGTGGTGCTAGCACATCCGTAATAAATTCTACCTAGGAGGAAAACACGAAATGGCTAAAGTATGTTACTTTACAGGACGTAAAACTGTTTCTGGAAACAACCGTTCACACGCTATGAACAAAACTAAACGTGCCGTTAAACCTAACCTTCAAAAAGTTACTATCCTTGTTGATGGTAAACCTAAAAAAGTTTGGGCTTCAGCTCGTGCGCTTAAATCTGGTAAAGTTGAACGCGTTTAATCTTATTGGATATTAAGAGAGATGACTTTAGTCGTCTCTTTTTTTATTCATCGTCTTTCCCTTTTGGGTATACTTATGTTATAATAAAGAACTAACAGATAATTCTTATAGAAAGAAGGTGTCAGTATGGGATTTACAGATGAAACTGTTCGTTTCAACCTAGACGACGGTAGCAAAGATGAAATCAGTAATACTTTGACAAATGTCTACCGTTCGTTGGCTGAGAAAGGTTATAATCCTATCAACCAAATCGTCGGTTATGTTCTGAGCGGTGACCCTGCTTATGTTCCGCGTTATAATGACGCCCGTAACCAGATTCGTAAATACGAACGTGATGAAATCGTTGAAGAACTCGTTCGCTATTATCTTAAAGGAAATGGAATTGACCTCTAATGCGAGTAATGGGACTTGATGTTGGCTCAAACAGTAGGAGTTGCGATTAGTGACCCCCTCGGTTTTACGGCCCAAGGCGTTGAAATTATCAAAATTGACGAGGAGGCTGAAGAGTTTGGTTTCGACCGACTAGGCGAGCTCGTTAAAGAATATAAGGTAGAAAAATTTGTTGTTGGTCTTCCTAAAAACATGAATAACACTGAAGGACCACGTGTTGAGGCAAGCAAAGCCTATGGTGACAAAATCAAGGAAATCTTTGGAATTCCTGTAGATTACCAAGACGAGCGCTTGACAACTGTTCAAGCCGAGCGTATGTTAGTTGAACAAGCAGATGTCAGCCGTGGAAAACGTAAAAAAGTTATTGATAAATTAGCTGCCCAACTTATTCTACAAAACTACCTCGATCGAATGTTTTAAGAAAGTGTAATAGAGACCTAATAGTCAAGTGACAATCTAGTAAACTGACAAGCAAATATACTAGATTTTCCTCACTATTCAGCGCTCTCTTCAAAAAGGAGAACAATATGTCACACAATCACGACCACAACCATGATCATGAAGTCATCACTTTAGTAGACGAACAAGGAAATGAAACACTTTTTGAAATCTTGTTGACTATTGATGGACGCGAAGAATTTGGTAAAAACTATGTTCTTTTAGTACCAGCTGGTGCTGAAGAAGATGCTAATGGAGAAATCGAAATACAAGCATACTCATTCACTGAAAATGAAGACGGTACTGAAGGCGACCTTCAACCAATCCCTGAAGATTCAGATGCTGAATGGGATATGATCGAAGAAGTTTTCAATAGCTTTATCGACGAAAACTAAAAATATTCAATGCCATAGGCAAAGAAATGGCTTGTTAAAAGAGATTGGGATATTGTATCTCAGTCTCTTTTTAGATATTTTTTATTAAATGTAAGAAATTAGAGGAAAATTGACTAAATGGTATTATCTGATATACTTTAAATAAGACAATTAGGAGGCAAGACCCTTCTATTTATAACTTTCCAAATATCAACAAAGGAGTTTAATTGTGAGTCCATACAACGAAGACAATACTGTAGATTCAAGTGGCTACCAAGGTTATCATCGAAGCCACCATCGATCTCATACACAAGATAGTCAATCCGAAAAGATTGAAGTGACAATTCAAGGACATACCGAAGAATCAGATTCTTCTCAAATAGAGAAAAAAACTAAGATCTCACTTCCATGGAAGCATAAAGGTCATATCCTGATTTTCAGTTTGATCTTAAGTATTTTTAGTATAGCAGTTCCCTGCTTTACAGACTTTGCCAATAATATACAGTCTCAAAACCTTTATATTGCAAAAATGTTTGCCAATGGTAGCTTACCTTACTCTGACTTTTTTGCGACAGGTGGATTCTTTTATTACCTCCTGGTTTCTCTGGCTTTCCGTTTAGGATCAACGCTTTGGCTAATTCCTATACAATTCCTCGCCTACTATCTTTCTGGTAGTTACCTTACAAGACTGTCATGCACATGACAAGTAAGAAGGAAATTGCCACTCTAATTAGTATTATTTTCTATGTCACTAATGGAACACTTGGTTTTGGTGGGCTTTACCCTATCCAATTTGCTATGCCTTTTGTCCTAGGTGCAATCTTCTTCTTAACTCGTTACTTTGCGGGTCATAGTCGTGACGAAGCCTTTATTCTTTACGGCTTTGCTGGTACTGCGGGAGCTCTTTTTGAAGCTCGAACTCTTATTTTCTGGATATTGTCACTTGTGACAATCTTCGTTTACAACCTTGTCAACAAGCACTTTGCTCGTGGTTTTTATCAAGTTCTTTGTATTGTTTTTGGTAATATTCTAGTATTGTATCTATGTCTTTACTTTATCCTTAATTTACAAATTACATCGGACTATATTAACCAAGTTTTGGTTTACAACTTTACACAACTCGCTGTAGAAAAAAATGACTTTCTACTTACACTAGCCTATCAAAGCTTTGCTGTTTTAGGCTCTGGGTTACTTATTGGTGCACTTACTACAAGCAACCACCTTCTTGGCGAGGCTAAAGATAAGAGCATCAAGTGGGTACTGCTCCTTAGTTTTATCTTTACAGTGGTTTACAGCTTATTCTCTCAAAGCTTTGGACTTTACAGTATGCTCAATATCGTACCTTATGGTCTAGTCTTAACAGCACTTTCTTTAGATGATGCTATTAAAAAGAGAGCAGAGCGAACTTCTCACCGACGTCGTAATGGTAACCAGATTCACACACTTAAAGTTTTTGGTATCTTCCTTAGTCGTAATTACTTCTTACCTATTGCAGTCTTTGCATTCGCTTTTGCGATGCCAATCATTATGTTCCTATTTAATTTAGGGAATAATACTGAGCGTAGTACTGTTGCAAATTACCTCGCTAAAAATACCAAAAAAGATGAAACTATCTACGTTTACGATTCCTCAGCAAAAATTTATTTGGAAAGCGGTCGTAAAGCAGCCTCACAATTTGTTCTTCCAGAACTTAACACAGCTAAATCTAGTCATCAGAAAGCTCTCTCAGATACTATTATCCAAGATTCAGCACAATATATCGTTGTCCAACAGGATACACAACTACCTTCTGATGTTAAATCTACACTTTCAAAAAACTATAAAAAAGCCCCTGTAAAAGGCGTTGAACGATACACTGTTTACGTCCTAAAATAGGTCAAAAAATCAATATATAGTGGTTGAGATAAAAATATACCACAATATATTGATTTTTTTTTGCCTAGTGCTATAATTAGTAACGAGGTGATTTTTAGATGATTACATTAGAAAAAGAAAAGGTTACAATCAACCCTGATATCAAAGTCATCAAACGTGATGGTCGTATGGTTGTCTTTGATTCAAGTAAAATATATGAGGCTATCCTAAAAGCAAGTGAAGCTATTACACCTATCACACCCTTGATTGAAGCAAAGTTGGAGGGAATTGCCAACCGTATTGTTGCTGAAATCAATGACCGCTTCACTCAAAATATCAAAATATATGAAATCCAAAGCATAGTAGAGCACGAGTTACTCGAAGCTAACGAATATGCTATCGCTCAAGAATATATCAACTATCGTACCAAACGTGATTTTGAGCGTTCTCAGGCTACTGACATCAATTTCACCATTAGTAAACTTGTTAATAAAGACCAGGCTGTTGTTCACGAAAATGCTAATAAAGATAGCGATCTTTACAATACGCAACGTGATTTAACCGCAGGAATTGTCGGAAAATCTGTAGGACTTAAGATGCTTCCTCCACACGTAGCAAATGCTCATCAAAAGGGAGATATCCATTTCCACGATTTAGACTACAGCCCTTACACACCTATGACCAACTGTTGTTTGATTGACTTCAAAGGCATGTTGGCAAATGGTTTTAAAATTGGTAACGCTGAAGTTGAAAGTCCTAAATCCATTCAAACTGCAACAGCACAAATTTCACAAATCATCGCAAATGTTGCCTCTAGTCAATATGGTGGCTGTACTGCAGACCGTATCGATGAGTTTTTAGCTCCTTACGCAGAACTTAACTACAAAAACACTTAGCTGATGCTAAAGAGTGGGTAGCTGAAGAAAAACGTGAAGACTATGCACGCGCCAAAACGCGTAAAGATATCTACGATGCTATGCAATCTCTTGAATACGAGATTAATACGCTTTTCACTTCGAATGGACAAACTCCCTTTACCTCCCTCGGTTTCGGTTTAGGGACAAACTGGTTTGAGCGTGAAATCCAAAAGGCTATCCTACAAGTTCGTATTTTAGGACTTGGCTCCGAGCACCGTACAGCCATTTTCCCTAAACTCATTTTTACCTTAAAACGTGGACTTAACTTAGAGCCTAGCTCACCTAACTACGATATTAAGCAACTAGCTCTTGAATGTGCAACAAAGCGTATGTATCCAGATGTCTTGTCATATGACAAAATCGTTGAATTGACAGGTTCCTTTAAGGCTCCTATGGGATGTCGTTCCTTCCTCCAGGGGTGGAAGGATGAAAATGGTGTTGAAGTTAATTCTGGACGAATGAATCTGGGTGTTGTAACCCTTAATCTTCCTCGAATTGCCCTAGAATCTAAGGGAGACCAAGATAAATTTTGGGAAATTTTTGAAGAAAGAATGGGAATTGCCAAAGATGCACTCGTCTACCGAGTTGAACGTGTCAAAGAAGCTACACCTGCTAATGCACCTATTCTTTATCAGTACGGGGCCTTTGGCCAACGTCTAGGTAAATTCGATAATGTAGATCAACTCTTCAAACATCGTCGTGCAACTGTATCACTTGGTTATATTGGGCTTTATGAAGTAGCATCCGTTTTTTATGGTAGTGACTGGGAGACTAATCCAGAAGCCAAAGCATTCACGTTAGATATCGTTAAATCTATGAAAAATGCTTGTGAAAGTTGGTCTGACGAATATGATTATCATTTCTCTGTTTATTCAACACCATCAGAGAGTTTGACGGATCGTTTCTGTCGTTTGGATACTGAAAAGTTCGGTGTCGTGACTGATATCACAGATAAAGAGTATTACACCAACTCTTTCCACTACGATGTTCGTAAAAATCCAACACCATTTGAAAAATTAGAATTCGAAAAAGCTTACCCCGAAGCTGGCGCAACTGGTGGATTCATCCATTACTGCGAATATCCAGTTCTCCAGCAAAATCCAAAGGCACTCGAAGCTGTCTGGGACTTTGCTTATGACCGTGTCGGTTACCTCGGAACGAATACTCCAATTGATAAATGCTACAAGTGTGACTTTGAAGGGGACTTCACCCCAACAGAACGTGGATTCATGTGTCCTAACTGTGGCAACACAGATCCTAAAACAGTTGATGTTGTCAAACGTACTTGCGGCTATCTAGGAAATCCACAGGCACGCCCAATGGTTAAAGGACGCCACAAAGAAATCTCTGCTCGAGTCAAACACATGAACGGTTCAACCATAAAATATGAAGGTAAACACCTTTAATAAGACCTAGAATACATTATAATAAACTAGAAGCAGCTGGATGATACCTTCCAACTGCTTTGCTTATTTCATTTTTAGAAAGGAATATAATGGGAAAATATCAGTTAGATTATAAAGGTATGCAACAAGTGGAACGTTACCACGAAAAAAATGCAACCGTCAAAAACGATAAAAAAGCACGTGTCCAAGCCCTTTTGAAAAAAGCTGGAAAGAAGAAATAATATGATCTTACGCCGACCGAGTCAAACAGATAAAGAAGCTATCTTAGAGATGATGGCTGAATTTGAAAGGGAGCAATCTGCTCATGATGGTGGATTTTGGAACCCCGACAATTTTGTTTATGAAGAGTGGCTGGAAGAAAATATTCAAGCGGAAGCGGGACTCAATATTCCTGAAAACTGGGTTCCTGCTATCCAGCTGGTTAGTTTTGACGAAGCGGATCATGCTCTTGGTTTCCTCAACCTTCGTCTCCGATTAAATGACTACTTACTAGAAAAAGGGGGCCATATTGGCTACTCTATCCGTCCATCCAAACGAGGAAAGGGTTATGCGAAAGAATCACTCCGTCAAGGCTTACAAGTAGCTAAAGACAAGAATATTCATCGTGCTCTGGTCACTTGTAGTATCAAGAATCCTGCTAGTCGAGCTGTTATATTAGCCAACGGTGGCCAGTTGGAGAACATTCGCCATGAAACTGAGCGCTATTGGATAGATTTGGAGTAGAATCATGACATGGAATACACCAAAACCACAGGAATGGAAGTCTGAAGAACTTAGCCAAGGACGTATTATTGACTACAAAGCTTTTAATTTCGTTGATGGTGAAGGCGTGCGTAACTCCCTTTACGTCTCTGGTTGCATGTTTCATTGCGAGGGATGCTATAACGCTGCCACCTGGTCCTTTAAGGCAGGAATTCCCTATACTAAAGAACTTGAAGAACAAATCATGAGGGATCTAGCTCAACCTTACGTACAAGGTCTCACGCTACTTGGTGGTGAACCCTTCCTAAACACAGGAATTCTCATTCCCCTAGTCAAACGCATTCGTGAGGAACTCCCGGAAAAAGATATCTGGTCTTGGACTGGTTATACTTGGGAGGAGTTGATGCTTGAAACTCCTGATAAACTAGAACTTCTTCAACTCGTTGACATTCTCGTTGACGGCCGCTTTGACATCACTAAAAAGAACCTTATGCTCCAGTTTCGAGGATCATCTAATCAACGTATTATTGATGTCAAAAAATCTCTTAATCAAGGAGAAGTCGTTATTTGGGACAAGCTAAATGACGGTCAAACGAACTATGAACAAGTCGATCGTAAAGATATGCTATAAAAAAGTCTGAGCTTATAACTCAGACTTTTTATGCAATTTTAACAAAAACTAGCTCATTATTAGAGGATAAATCCTCACGATAATTAAACTCATCAAAAGACAATTTTCGTAAATCATTAATCGTTTGACAATTCTCCTCCATAACAGCTGTCAAAAAAGCCCCTCTTGCCTTTTTGGAAATCGTAGAGTGAGTCTTAAGAACCCCATTGCGGTCTTCCATAAAACTAACCGTGAATAACTGCTTACGAAGAGTTGGACTAAAAACATCCTCGAATTCACTTGAAAGCAAAGAAACAACCGGAACTTGACTCTCCTCTAAAAATTGATCATATTCAGCACGCCAATAGTTTTTTAAGGACTGACCATCAACCTTAATCTTCGTATGAAAGTCATGACGATGTTCTTGAATCGGGTAAAAAGCGGGAATGATTCCATAAAAAGAAGATGTGATAAATACTTGTTGGTCTAAGAATTCTTTTTCACATGTGGATAAGTCACTACGTTTGATGTGACGATACATCAGTCCATTAAAAAGCTCGATAGCCGGATAGGTTTTCGCTTCTCCCGATAAAATCGCAGCCCAGCGCTGCTTTTCTTTCTCAGCCTGCTCAGGCTTTATTTTATAAGCTGTGGATAATTCATCTGTGGACAATTTTGCCATTTCAGTTAGGATAGCCGCACTCTTTTCGGATAATTTTTGAGACGAAACTTCCTTACTGGCCTTCATTTCTTTTGCGGTTGGAATTAAAAATCTAATCATACTGATATTGTAAAGTCAAGCAGGCATTTCGTCAAGAATTCTCTCCAACAAAAAAGAAGCTAACGTTCGTCAACTTCCTTTTTTTGTTAGTCATCTAAATCAACAAAACGACCTAGAATATGTACATTTTCTGCGATGGAGACAAAGGCTTTGGGATCTGCCTTTCTCATATAATGCTTGAAGTCAGTATACTCTTCACGCGTAATAATCGCCAGTAATACTGCTTTCTTTTCGTGATTATAAGTCCCTTCCGCATCATTAATCAGCGTTACTCCACGGTGGAGTTTCTTCTGAATCATCCTTACAACTGGGTCAGGATTACTTGTGACAATCATAGCCTGCATTTTCTTTTGTTTTGTGAAAATCGCATCTGTAACTCGACTAGAAACAAAAATAGTCACCATTGAATAAAGAGCATATTTCCAACCAAAAAGAATGCCCGCAAAAACCATGATAATTCCATTGACAATCAAGGAGATATTACCAACATCACGACCTGTTTTCTTACGAATAGTGAGGCTAACGATATCCGTCCCCCCACTAGAGATACGTGATTTTAAACCGAAACCAATCCCCGTACCCATGACCAAACCACCAAAGATAGCATTGATCAAAGGATCCTCTGTCAAGGTTACATGTGGCATCACCTGAATAAAAAGGGAGCTCATCGTTACTGTAATGAAGGTAAAGATTGTAAATTTATGGCCAATCTTGTACCAAGCCATAATCAAGAGAGGGATATTAATCGCATAGAAAGTCAATGATACTGGTATCTCAAAGCCCAAAGTTCTAACACTCAATGCCGATAAAACCTGTGCCAAACCTGTTGCTCCACTGGAGTAAACATGTCCAGGTTGAAAAAAGAAATTAACGGCGATTGACGATAAGAGACCATAAAGTAAAGAAGCTGAGACTTTTTCAGTATATTTTTCACGGGAAATACTACGTACAGCCTGCAAAACGCCCATTTTCTTCGCAGACTTTTTCGCTACAAATTTAACATGTTTATGAAGAGGTGCTTTATTCATTTTCTAAATCTACATGAAGGGCAAGTTCTTCCAACTGTTTATCAGCCACAAGACTTGGGGCCTGAGTCATAGGATCTGATGCCTTATTATTTTTAGGGAAGGCAATCACTTCACGGATATTATCTTTACCTGCAAGAAGCATAACAAAACGGTCAAGACCGATAGCCAAACCACCATGTGGTGGGAAACCATAGTCCATAGCTTCAAGAAGGAATCCAAATTGCTCATAGGCTGATTCTTCAGAGAAACCAAGGGCTTTCAACATACGTTCCTGTAGGTCTTTATGATTGATACGTAGACTTCCTCCACCAAGCTCATAACCATTCAAGACAATATCATAAGCTACAGCACGTACCTTGGAAAGATCTCCTTCAAGCTCTGCTGCAGAATCTTCTGTTGGCAAAGTAAATGGGTGGTGAGCAGACATATAGCGTCCTTCTTCTTCAGACCACTCAAACATTGGCCAATCGACAACCCAAAGGAAGTTGAACTTAGTGTTGTCAATCATGTCAAGTTCTTTAGCAATTTGATTACGCAAAGCACCAAGTGTGTTATTAGCGATTTCAAGTGTATCTGCTACAAAAAGAACTAGATCATTCTCTTCAAGGTGTAAAGCATCTGTCAACTTATCTTCAATACTTGTCAAGAATTTAGCAACTGGACCTGCTAGAGCTCCGTCAGTCATCTTAACCCAAGCAAGACCTTTAGCGCCAAATTGTTTGGCAAACTCTGTCAACTTGTCAATACTTTTACGTGAGTATTTGTCTGCATTTCCTTTGACAACAATTGCCTTAACAGCTGGCGCTTCAGCAAACACTTTGAAGTCTACACCCTTGACAACCTCTGTCAAGTCTTGTAAAAGCATGTCAAAGCGTGTATCTGGCTTGTCAGAACCATAGTTATTCATGGCATCATCGTAAGACATGCGTGGGAATGGTAGTGTAACTTCAATTCCTTTAGTTTCTTTCATAACCTTAGCAATCAATCCTTCTGTAATATCTTGGATTTCTTGCTCATTAAGGAATGACGTTTCCAAGTCAACTTGTGTAAACTCAGGTTGACGGTCTCCACGCAAATCTTCATCACGGAAACACTTAACAATTTGATAATAACGGTCAAAACCAGCATTCATCAATAATTGTTTAGTGATTTGAGGACTTTGCGGAAGAGCATAAAAGTGACCTTGGCTAACACGGCTTGGAACCAAGTAATCACGAGCACCTTCTGGTGTAGATTTGTCAACATTGGTGTTTCAACATCGATAAATTCCAAGTCATCAAGATAATTACGGATGGCGTGAGTTACTTTTGCACGGAGCTTAAAGTTTTCCAACATCTCTGGACGACGAAGATCCAAGTAGCGGTAACGCATACGTGTATCATCACTAGCCTCAACACCATCTTTGATTTCAAATGGTGTTGTTTTGGCAGTATTAAGGACTTTAAGGTCTTCAACTTTAAGTTCGACAGCACCTGTAGGCAAGTTATCATTAGCTTGTTCACGCGCTTCAACAGTTCCTGTTACTTCAATAACAAATTCGCTACGCAAGCTTTCAGCTGTTTCAACAACATTAGCATCCGCATTTTCAGGGTTAACAACCAACTGCATCAAACCTTCACGGTCACGAAGATCGATGAAAATCAAACCTCCGAGGTTACGACGGCGAGATACCCAACCTTTCAAAGTAATAGTAGTTCCGATGTGTTCACTACGAACACGTCCGGCATACATAGAACGTTCCATAAATACACTTCTTTCGTTAATTTTTTAGTCTTAACTATTATAGCAAAAAGCCCATCAAAACCCCACCCATTTCAGGTTAGAATTTTAATAGACTTTCTTTTTTATAAAACTATTTGCCAAATTGTTTCAACAAATCACTAGTATCCACGTAATCCTCAGCAAACTCTTCAAAATCTTCAAAACGATAATCGGCTGTTTCTAAGTCAAGTAAACTATTCCAACGGAATCCGTAAACATCTTCAATGATAACACTAAGTTCATCAGTTTCCTCGTCTACCTGCCATCCCAAATAACGTTCCTGGGTTTCAAAACTCAAGACCACATCTTGACAATCCTGACGCCAAACTTGACCAAGTAATTGCTGACACATCGCATGATCACTTGCAGGCTCATCATTAAACCAAGTAATATCATGTTTATCAAGAAAGGCAATCAACTGCCAAAACTGTTGTTGGAAACGAATGGGCATACTGCGATCAAAAGCCAAACTGAACTTTTCACTCCGTTTGAGCATATCAACTATACTAACCATACGCCCCCTACTTTTCTAACTGTTCGAGGACTGCAGCAAAGTTTTTAGTTAGCTCTTCGAAACTTACAGTAACTTCCTCACGAGTAGCATTATTTTTGACATTAACCTGACCTGACTCCACTTCACTCTCACCTAATGTGATAACCGTCTTGGCCTTGAAGGTATCTGCTGACTTAAATTGTGCCTTAATCTTACGTCCAAGATAATCACGTTCAGCCTTAAATCCTTGATAGCGGATAGCTTGAACTAACTCAAGAGCTTTGCCATTGGCACCTGAACCAAGTACTGCAATGTAAACATCCAGATTTTCTTCCACCGGAAGCTCAATACCTTGTTTATCAAGAACCAAAAGCAAGCGTTCTAAACCAAGTCCAAAACCAAAACCAGCTGTTTCTGGACCACCGAAGTATTCAACCAAACTATCGTAACGACCGCCTGCACAAATTGTCAATTCAGACTTATCAATAGTGGTAATAAATTCAAAAATCGTGTGGTTGTAGTAATCAAGACCACGTACCATATTAGTATCAATCACGTAAGGAATGTTAAGACTATCAAGCATGGTACGTACTTCGTCAAAGTGCGCTTGACTTTCTTCATCTAAATAATCAAGGATAGATGGAGCATTTTCAACGGCAACCTTATCTTCTTTTTCTTTTGAATCGAGTACTCGCAAAGGATTTTCATCCAAACGACGTTGACTATCTTTTGACAAACTTTCACGCATTGGTGTCAAATAGTCAATCAAGGCCTGACGATAAGCCAGACGACTCTCAGTATTTCCAAGGCTATTCAAATGAAGGGTAACATCCTTAATGCCAAGCGTATTAAAGAGTTGGTAGGCCATAGCAATGGTTTCAACATCTGTTGCAGGATTTTTTGATCCAAAGCACTCTACACCTAGTTGGTGGAACTCGCGCAAGCGTCCTGCTTGAGGACGTTCATAACGGAACATTGATCCAATATAATAAACTTTAACAGGTTTTTGGACCTCTGGCGCAAAGAGTTTGTTTCTACATAAGAGCGTACAACCGGTGCTGTTCCTTCTGGACGAAGTGTAATATGACGGTCTCCCTTATCATGAAAATCATACATTTCCTTAGTAACGATGTCAGTTGTATCACCTACTGAACGTGAAATGACCTCGTAATGTTCAAACATAGGTGTACGAATTTCACCATAATTGTATTTCTTAAATGTTTCACGTGCAACATTTTCTACGTACTGCCATTTGGCACTATCCGCAGGTAAAATATCCTGCGTTCCCTTAGGTTTTTGAAGTTTCATAATGATGATACAGGCCTCAGATAGACCTGCCCTCCTTTTCCGTTATTACAGATATAATCACTCTATTCTATCATAATTTATATAGCTTTTGGGAAATGGTGGAGGATTTTTCAACGTCAGAAAGAAACAGACCTCTCGGCCTGCCACAATCATTAATCTTCCTTATAAAGAATGAAGGTCACAATGAAAGATACCACAACAGAAATTACAAGACCTGCAATAGCTGTGTAAAAATATTTAAGTGTATCTTCACCAATATACGCAGCAATCGTCAAGAGACCTGGGGAACCACCCGCAAAATTTCTCGCACCTAAAATACCAAGGAAGAAGCCACCTACTCCCCCGGCAACAATAGATCCTATAAGGGCTGCTTTATTTTGTAAAGTTACCCCATAAAGAGCCGGTTCCGTAATTCCACAAATCGCAGTAATCCCAGCAGATGAAGCCAGAGCTTTTTTATTGGTATCCTTAGTTTTTAAAGCAATAGCAAGGGCTGCTCCACCCTGAGCCACATTTGAAGCCAAAGCACCTGGCTGTGCAATCGTATCATAACCAATAGTCATACGGTTATTGATTCCAATGGATACTAAGCCATAGTGAGTTCCTGTTGTAACCATTAACGGGAAGGTTGCTCCTACAATTGTCGGAACAACCCATGGGCCAAAGTTTTCCAACCACTTAAAGAAGTCACCCAACCAGTTACCAATGACAGCACCAATTGGACCTAAAATCTAAAGTGTTACGATTGCAGTAATTAAGGTCGTAATCATAGGAACCAAGAAAAACTTCACAGCTTTTGGTGAAATTTTAATCGCAAAGCGCTCCACGTAACTCATAAACCAAACTGCCAAAATAACAGGGATAACCGTTGATGAGTAAGAAGTTAATGTAAGAGGAATACTAAAGAAAGAGACGCCATGACCTGATTCCTTGGCAGTTGTCACAATCTGAGTAAAAGTTGGGTGTAATAAAATAGCACCAATCAACATCCCCAATTGAGCATTCGTCTTAAACTGTCGAGCTGCTGAGGCACCTAAAAATACAGGTAAGAAATAAAATCCAGCATCGCCAATAAAATTAAGAACTTGATAGTTAACATCATCTACAGCTACTACCTTAAAGACAACCAAAAGGGACAAAACGGCCTTGATCATCCCTGCTGCTGTAATTACTGGTAAGATTGGGGTGAAAATCCCAGAAATAAGAGCTAAAAAGCTTTGAAGAGGAGTTCTATCTTGTTTTTCCGATGATTCCTTAGATACTTCATCCAGATCCAATAAACCTTCTAAAGCGCGGTATACATTTGGTACATCACTCCCAACAACAACTTGATACTGGCCACCACTCTTAGCCAAACTCACCACACCATCGATAGCTTTAACAGCCTCATCATCAGCTTTAGAATCATCTGCTAAGGTAAAACGTAAACGTGTAGCACAGTGTGTTAGATTCTGAACGTTCTCCTTTCCTCCTACAGCTTCTAAAATCTTCTGACCTGTCTCTTTATAATTCATGACACTTCCTTTCTATATTCATAGTCAAAACCACCCGTGAGAACGGGTGGCTTGCTCTTCGGCTGAAAGCCTCTGCTACCGGCCGAGGCCTAAAGGCCTACCGAATGGTTTCCCTTCAGCACCACCTTTGCTAGCTGACCCGTCTAGCGGGTCTCTTTAAGATTACTTTCTTTTATTCTTCTCACCTGTAAACGGATCATATTCCTCAAAAAGACTGAGCTGATCTGCTATCACGTCTTCTTGTAATTGATTACGAATATATTCTTCAATTCGCTTCTGATTTCGCCCAACCGTATCAACATAAAAGCCTCGACACCAAAATTTGCGATTCCCATATTTATACTTTAAATTAGCATGTCGGTCGAATATCATTAAGCTACTTTTACCCTTTAAATATCCCATAAATGAAGAAATACTTAGTTTCGGTGGTATACTCACTAACATGTGAATATGATCTGGGCAAGCTTCTGCTTCATGAATTTCAACACCTTTTCTTTCACATAATAACCGTAAGATTTGACCAATACTTGCTTTGTATTTCCCATAAATTATCTGACGTCTATATTTTGGGGCGAAAACAATATGATACTTACAATTCCATGTAGTATGTGCTAAACTATTATTATCCTGTCTCATCAGGGGTCCTCCTTTTGTATATTAGTTAGTGGTCGGGAAACCTTATCTAATATAACACTTTAGGGGGACTTTTTTGATACATCGCTAAAAGCTTTTCGGAACCACTAGCACAGCTAGTGGTTTTCGAGAGACAAAAAGAGAGAACAGGCTGAGCCCGTCCTCTGCATTTTTTCTATTATGACCAAACTTTATCAGTAATTGTTTTAATCAATTTCAATTTATTCCACTCATCTTGCTCAGTCAAGATATTACCTTCTTCAGTTGAGGCAAAACCACATTGAGTTGAGATACCAAGGTTCTTAAGTGGTACAAGTTCAGCCGCTTCATGGATACGAGCAATAACAGCATCTACATCTTCCAAAGCTGGATTCTTAGAAGTAATCACACCAAGTACCAATTCAACATGATCACGGTTATTCCAAATCGTTGGAAGTGGTGCGAAGCTACCTGAACGCGCATCATCGTATTCCAAGAAGAAGATATCATAGTTCAATTGACCAAGATATTTAGCGACTGAATCATAGCCACCTTCAAAAAGATAAGTTGACTTAAAGTTCCCACGACAAATGTGAGTAGCCAAAGTCAAATCTTCTGGAAGACCTTCCAAAGCTTTATTGATAGTATATACATCATCCTCAGCAATTTTTGCCAACTCAGCTGTTTTCTCAGGATTATTTTTTTCATTCTCAAACTGTTGAATCAAATAACCCCAAGTCGTATCATCCAATTGTACATAACGTGCACCCAAATCGTAGAAATGTTGGATGGTATCATGGTAAGCTTTAGCCAAATCATCAAGGAAATCTGTCCATGAATCATAGTAATCAGCATAAAGATCACTACGGTGGTCACGGTTAATGATGAGTGATGGACTTGGAATAGTTACTTTGGAGTAATTCCTTCAGGAGTCACTGATTTAAGATATTCAAAGTCACGATAGAAAGGATGATTAGGATTTTCAGCAATTTTACCATTGATACGAACGTTAGTTGTACGTGTCTTAGCTCCATGGAATTTATATGAATCCTCTTGTTGGTAAGCTTCAAAACCAGTTAGGTTCCATAGGAAGTCAAGGTGCCACCAAGAACGACCAAATTCACCATCAGAAACGACTTGAAGGCCATTTTCTACCTCATGATGAACCAATTCCTTAACCAATTCATCTTGTACTTTCAACAATTCCTCTTGCGAAATCTCACCATTGGCAAATTTTTCACGTGCTTCTTTTAAAGCTTGTGGACGAAGGTAAGAACCAACATGATCAAAATGATAATGAACTTTACTCATAGTTATTTACTCCTTTTTATTCTTTCATTTAATGTAATAATAAGCCTATTCTAGCACTTGCTGTTATAGCTGTGAAATATGTATTTACTATCAAATTGTATAGTTTTTAACTATATGTTTTCTTGAGAAGTTTTTTGTCAAGTAACTTTACTTTACAAAAAAGATATGTTATTCTGTTATAGTTGATTTAAAATCAAGAACATAAATATTAATTCGGAGGAAATAAAGAAATGGCAGTACCTGCACGTCACACTTCAAAAGCGAAGAAAAACAAACGTCGTACACACTACAAATTGACTGCTCCATCAGTACAATTTGACGAAACAACTGGAGATTACTCACGTTCACACCGTGTATCACTTAAAGGATACTACAAAGGACGTAAAATCGCTAAAGCTAACGCAGCTAAATAATAGAAGGGAGATACCATGCGCGTAAATATTACACTTGAACACAAAGAATCTGGTGAACGCTTGTACCTTACTTCAAAAAACAAACGTAACACTCCAGACCGTCTTCAATTGAAAAAATACTCACCAAAATTGCGTAAACACGTAATCTTTACTGAGGTAAAATAAGGATTCAATACGAATCAATACAAAAGAAAAACGCTGATTTCAAGCGTTTTTTCTTTTTGTCAATTGCAGTTTATTGCACTGTATTTCAATTCAAACTCTACCTTTTTCTCTACCTTTTTATCGTAAAATCTGATTGGACACGGTTTGTGTCCAAGTTATTTATAAATAGCTTTATATCAACCTTTAGCAAGGTTGTACAACTTATTCATAAAAAATAAATAGATCTGATTGAAGACAAAGTCCTCAGAAGTTATACTTCTGGGGACTTTTCTTGCTTCGAAGGAGTATAATAAAAGAAAAGGTATTTGATGAGGTACTCCTATGTTTCACAAAGATAATCCTGAATATAATCGTCGTCAAATAGGTTTCTATACACTTGATGAACTTGTGCCTAAAGACCATTTTCTAAGAAAAGTTGAAGAAACGATTGATTTTTCTTTTATTTATGATGTTGTTGAGGATAGTTATTCTTCAGATAATGGTCGCCCTAGTCTAGCCCCTGTTTTGTTAGTTAAGATTCCTTTGATTCAATGTTTTTATGGCATTCGTTCTATGCACCAAACCATCAAGAATATCGAGGTGAATACGGCTTATCGTTGGTTTCTTGGCTTATCTCTGGATGATAAGGTACCACATTTTACAACTTACGGTAAGAACTATAGCTGACGCTTTCAAAATAAAGAATTGTTAGCACACATTTTTAGTCATGTGCTTCATCACGTTTTGGAGGCGGGGCTCATTGATCCCTCAGAAATCTTCATCGATGGGACACATATCAAGGCAGCTGCTAATAATCATAAGTACAAAAATGTTGTTGTTGATCAAAAAGCTAAATTCATGAGTGAACAACTGGATGTTGAGATTAATTTAGACAGGAAGAAGCATGCAAAAAAGTTCTTAAAGCCCGCCAAAAAAGGCGAAGCTAAATCTAAGAAACAATCAACGACTGATCCAGATAGTGGTTGGTTTCACAAGGGAGAACACAAGGAAGTCTTCGCTTATAATGCTCAGGTAGCTTGTGATAAACATGGTTGGGCCTTGGCTTATACAGTTGAAGCAGGTAACATCCATGATAGTCAGGCCTTTCCTGTTCTTTTCGCCAAGTTAGAACCCTTCTCCCCTGAATTCATTATTGCGGATTCAGGCTACAAAACACCTAGTATTGCCAAGTTTCTTTTAGAAAAAGAGATTACGCCAGTATTCCCTTACACTAGGCCAAGAGTAAGAGAGGCTTTCTACGTCCTAAAGACTTTGTCTATGACGAGCATTTTGACTGCTATCTTTGTCCAGAGAACCAGGTATTAACTTACCGTACAACGACACGTGAAGGTTATAGAGAATATAAAAGTAATCCCGAAATTTGTAAGACCTGTCCCTTGTTAGCGATTTGTACTGAAAGTCGCCAGCACCAAAAAGTTGTTGTGCGTCATATTTGGAAAGATGCCTTAGAAATCTGTGAAGATATCCGTCATCAAAGTGGGATGAAGGAACGGTACCAACACCGGAAAGAAACGATAGAACGTTTATTCGGAACAGCTAAAGAATATCATAACTTGCGTTATACCAGAGAAAAAGGAAAGTCCAAAATGGAAGATAAGGTTGGGCTTACTTTGGCATGTCTAAATATCAAAAAATTGGTAAAAATGATGGTAGGGAAGACCTGTTATTTTATCCAAATACCTCAATATTATTGGATTATGGGAGAATTAAGTGTGAATATAAAGTCAAAACCACCCGTGAGAACGGGTGGCTTGCTCTTCGGCTGAAAGCCTCTGCTACCACGTCCTCTTGTAATTGATTACGAATATATTCTTCAATTCGCTTCTGATTTCGTCCAACCGTATCAACATAAAAGCCTCGACACCAAAATTTGCGATTCCCAGATTTATACTTTAAATTAGCGTGTCGATCAAATATCATTAAACTACTTTTGCCCTTTAAATATCCCATAAATGAGGAAATACTTAGTTTCGGTGGTATACTCACTAACATGTGAATATGATCTGAGCAAGCTTCTGCTTCATGAATTTCTACGCCTTTTCTTTCACATAATAACCGTAAGATTTGACCAATACTTGCTTTGTATTTCCCATAGATTATCTGACGTCTATATTTTGGGGCGAAAACAATATGATACTTACAATTCCATGTAGTATGTGCTAAACTATTATTATCCTGTCTCATCAGGGGTCCTCCTTTTGTATATTAGTTAGTGGTCGGGAAACCTTATCTAATATAACACTTTAGGGGGACTTTTTTGATACATCGCTAAAAGCTTTTCGGAACCACTAGCACAGCTAGTGGTTTTCGTGAGACAAAAAAAGACAAACATCAAAAACGATGTTTGTCTTCATTCTGAATCAGAATTTTAATAGGAATTCTGATTTTTTTATGCAAATCCATTTAAAAGCCAAAGGGTGTTTAATTATTATTTATTAAAATATAGATAAATATCATTTGATTAGTATTTGTTAAGTAGGAGTGTTTAATTCAAACGACCTCATTATAATGCTTATCACATACATTAAAATAATAAAAAATTGAAAGAAGGTTGAAAAATAAAAATAACATGCTATAATTATAGCGTCTATATGAATAGGGAACATGGGTAGTAGTAACTCGAAGCCAACCTGTTTGTAATATTTTGACTCTTTTGGGGAGAGTTGAATGATTACTTGTTGGTACTTGGTGCTATGTGATATGGTATTGGGATAGGGTTATCATACCGATGTTTTGATTTGTAAGATGGGGATAGAGCGTAAGTAAAGGGGACGCTCTTTAAAATGGGGAGAAGTTTTTATGAAATATATGTAAATTAGCAATACTGCTGGATTCAAAAACACTTTTATTAGCAAAGCGTTTTTTCTCCTGCAGTTTTTTTATTTATTAAATAGTGTATTTTTAAATTCGGGGGAGAAGACTAGAAAATCTCAAAACAATTGATATCCTTGGATGATATGACTTAGTTTTCTTGTCTTACTTCTTGAATTTTATACGTAATGATAGTCTTTTTATTGAGACCTTTTTCTTTATCTACTTTACATCATTTGCAAAACAAGACCAATAGCGAGGGCATTCCCTTTAATGCTTTTGGAGAAAGGATAACTCATTTTCCTTTTTATTGGGGATAATAAAGTGATAATGTAGAGTCTTATTTGTCAATATTATATTGATTTCGTATAGGTCATAGGGGGGATCTTATAGGAAAATTAAATATTATGGTTGTCTTTGGGACAAGACCAGAGGCAATTAAGATGGCGCCGTTAATTCTTGAGTTGAAAAAAACATCAAGAAACCATTAATACTATTACAGTAGTCACAGCTCAACACCGTCAAATGCTTGACCAGGTTTTGGAGACTTTTGAAATAGTTCCTGATTATGATTTGGATATCATGGGAAAAAAATCAATCACTTCAGGAAATTACTTCTAAAATTTTGGCTAATTTTGATCCAGTTGTTAAGAAAGAACAACCTGATTTGGTTTTAGTTCATGGTGATACTACAACAACTTTTGCTGCTGGATTGGTTGCATTTTACAATAAAGTAAGTATTGGTCACGTTGAGGCTGGGCTTAGAACTTATGACAAATATTCACCATATCCAGAGGAAATGAATCGTCAGGTGACGGTTGTGACTAATTCTATCCATCATGCGGTTAAGCTGGTAGATCTCGGTATTAGTACTAGGATTATTGGTGGTAAGGTTAAACATTCAACAGATGCCTCTATTGGAAGTACAGCTCTGGAACAAATCAGACAACTGAATTTGATTGTGCTTTCATTGGTGCTAATGGAGTTGATGCCAATTATTTCACAACGCCAGATATGGAAGAGGCGGTCATTAAACGAACAGTGATAGCTAATGCGCAAAAAGCCTATGTTCTAGCTGATGCTTCTAAACTTGGTCAGGTTACCTATGCTAAGGTAGCCGAGGTTGAGAAAGTAACCATAATCACAAATGCTTCGTAAGAAGGGCTCCTTAAATAATTAAAAGAGAAAACGAGGGTTATTGAAGTATGATTTATACTGTGACGCTAAACCCATCAATCGACTTCATTGTTCGTATCGACAAGGTAGAGATTGGTGAAGTTAACCGTATAGAGAGTGATGATAAATTCGCTGGCGGTAAGGGTATTAATGTCAGCCGTATTCTACAACGTTTAGGAATTGACAATACTGCTACGGGCTTCATCGGTGGTTTTACAGGACGTTTTGTTACAGACAGTTTGGATGCTGAAGGTATTAAAACTACTTAGAATGGTGAGACTGTAATGGTATTAGGAAAAGTAAGTGATTTTTTAATCAAGCATCAAAGATTGTTAACATACTTAAGTATTTTTGCTGCGTTAATGTTATTAATGCGCTTAGTGTATGATGATGTTTTGATTGACCATGATAATCCCATCGTTTTAGCAATCTTTATAGGAATACTAGTTCTTTGGACCCTAGCATCTTACCTTAATCGAAGACAGCATATGCTATCCCACTTTATCTTACAGAGTTCGAAACTTATTAACGTCTATGCTGTAGACTTAGATTATCGTTTTATTGCGGTTAATAAGAATGATATTCGGCTCATGGAAGAAATCTTTTATTTCACTCCCAAAATTGGTGACTTTCCAATGAATTATCTTAATAGTGAAGATGCTGCGCGTTTAAAAGCAAATGTTGATCGTGCGAAAAAGGGTGAAACATTTATATTTATGGATACTATTAAGACAGGCGACAAAACGCTTTACTGGCAAAATATGTATTCTCCCATTTATAACAATCGCCAAAAAAAGTGATTGGTGTTTTTTTGTTTTTGTTCTTGATGTTACAGAGCAGAGACTTCATGAACTTGAAATACAGAGGATGGCATACGAAGATGTTTTAACACGGGTTCATAATCGACGATATATTGAGCTTGCTTTTGAGGAATGTCTGACACGTAAAGAAGAACAAATTACGGTTATTATATCTGATTTGGATAAATTCAAGGAAGCAAATGATACCTTTGGACATGCTACGGGAGATAAGATTCTAATTGAATTTGGTGATATTTTAACGAAGATAATGCCTGAAAGTGCTGTAATAGCAAGGTTAGGTGGAGATGAATTTGCGGTTTTACTCCCTGGAGTTTCTGAAAATCAAGCTGAATTTTTAATAAAACTTGTTCAAGCAGAAATGACTCTCAAAGATATGGGGATTACAGCATCTTTAGGTGCTTATACGGACTCTTATCAATCACAAAAAAACTTCGTTGATTTTTTTGCAATAGCTGATAAGAAAATGTACGAAAATAAAAGTCAGAAAGGAAAATCAAATGTTTGACATTATTCTAGTCGATGACGGTAGTGGAGCTGATTTTGCACCGTTATTTGCAATAGCTGATAAGAAAATGTACGAAAATAAAAGTCAGAAAGGAGAACGTCGATGATGTTTCAAGATGTTGTTATTGTCATTCCTGCCTATGAACCTGATGACCGTTTGTTGGAACTTTTGAAAAATATTCGGGATAAGGAAAATCAAATGTTTGACATTATTCTAGTCGATGACGGTAGTGGAGCTGATTTTGCACCGTTATTTGCAATAGCGCAGAGTGACTATGCATGTCATTTGCAAAGACATGCTGATAATAAAGGAAAAGGTCGTGCTTTAAAAACGGCTATTTCATATATTTTGGACAATTTTCCTAATGCCAAAGGAATTGTGACGATTGATTCTGATGGTCAACATACCTACGAAGACATGATGAAATGTTTGGCTGAATTTTTGCAACATCCTGATAGTTTGGTGCTGGGTGTTAGAACATTTGAAAAATCTGTTCCTTTACGTAGTAAATTTGGAAATTTATTGACAAGAGACGTCTTGGGGGCTATGACAGGTATGAACGTTTCTGATACGCAAACGGGGCTTCGTGTGATTCCTATGTCATGGTTGCCAAAACTCTTAACCGTGGAGGGTGAACGGTATGAATTTGAGATGAATATGTTACTTGAGGCAAAGAGGACAATATTCTGATTTGTGAAGTTGGCATTGCAACGATTTATTTGGATGAAAATCAGTCGTCGCATTTTGATGCGATTCGTGACTCGATTAGAATTTACAAGGTTTTCTTCAAGTACATTTTTTCAGCATTGTTTTCCTTCTTGGTTGATATTGTTGCTTTTACGATTTTAATTTCTTTGTTTAATGGATTGAGTTTTAGTGCGGTGACGTTAGCTTCGATTTTAGCGCGTGCGATATCATCTGTTGTTAATTTTACCTTGAATCATAAGGTGGTCTTTAAACGAGGTCAATCAAATAGTGCGATAAAATACTTCACTTTGGTGGTAGTACAGATTGTTTTGTCAAGTTTATTGGTAACAGTTCTAGGAAATGCCTTGACGACGCTGCCAATTTCATTGGTGAAGATTTTAGTTGACGGTACACTTTTCTTTGTCAGTTATTTTGTGCAAAAACATTTGATTTTTAGTGGAGGTGAGAATGAAGACTAGTAAGAGGATACTCTATTTCGTTGCATTTGTAACGACTGTCTTTTATTTAACTTGGCGTTTGGTGGCGACTATTCCGTGGCATGATTCATGGTTTGCGCTGATCTTTGGGATTTTATTGTGGGGAAGTGAGGTAGTTTCAGCCATTACAGGCTACATTCTCATTTGGAATAAGCAAAAGGACTTTGAGCTTGAAAAGCCTGAGATTGCTAAGGAGCGTTACCCAGATGTGGATGTTTTGATTGCAACGCATAATGAGGATCCAGAGTTGCTTTATAAGACGATTAATGCCTGTACTTTTATGGAATATCCTGATAAGTCTAAGGTGCATATCTACGTCTGTGATGATACCAATCGTCTAGAAGTTGCCAAATTGGCTGATGAGCTTGGTGTTGGTTATTTTGGTTTGGCGGATAATAAAGATGCCAAATCAGGAAACTACAATAATGCTTTACGTCAGACGTCATCACCTTTGGTGGCGACATTTGATGCGGATATGATTCCTTATCGTGAATTCCTGTTGGAAACTGTGCCTTATTTTGTTGAACAAGTTGAGGCTTATGAAAATGGTGACGATTATGATAAGTCAAAAGTTGGTTTGATTCAAACGCCACAAAGTTTTTACAATGCTGATATTTTCCAATTTAACTTGTTTTCAGAATCAACCTTACCAAACGAACAAGATTTCTTTTCCAAAGAAATTAATGTTTGCAATAATTCGCACGGTGCAGCGGTTTATACGGGGTCTAATACGGTTATTTTCCGCAAGGCGATTGAAGATGTTGGTGGTTTTCCGACAGATACCATTACGGAGGATTTCGAGCTAGGTGTTCGGATGAATGCGGCTGGTTATGTAAATTATTCGACGAAAAGTCCAATGGCTAGCGGGTTAACGCCAACAGATTTGAAGAGTGTCATCAAACAGCGCACGCGCTGGGGACGTGGCGTTATTCGCAGTAGCTACAATATGAATATCTTCTTTAATCCCAAATTGACAAAGGGGCAAAGAATTATTTATATTAATGGCTATCTTTATTGGTGGTCTTTCTTTAGACGGTTATTGTATATCTTGGCACCGATTTTATATACGGTTTTCCATGTGCGTGTGGTGGTGTCAAATATCTGGCTACTGTTCCTATTCTGGTTGCCAAGTTACGCATTGACACACTTGTCAATGCGAGAAGTCTCAAAACAATACCGAACACAGGTTTGGGGAGAAATTGTGGAAACGATTTTTGCTCCGTATTTGTTTATTCCCATGATGTTGGAGTCCTTTGGCATTAGCGATAAAAAATTTAAGGTGACACGTAAGGGAAATGATACGTCGTGGACGTTGTACCTTTATGCGCTTCCTTATCTTGTTTTATGGGGATTAGCCGTTTATGGTTTGGTGACTTTTAACTATGGAAAATTTGGTTCAGAGCTTTTTTATGGAAGTATTATCAGTTTTTGGTTGATTTATCATATCATCAATTTGACCTTTGCGATTTTCTGTGCGCTTGGTCGTCCGATTTATCGCTCAAGTGAGCGTTTTACTGTTGATGAAGCTATGGTTATTGAGGTTGATGATGATTCTTACCAAGTGAGAGTCTGTGATATTTCAGAAACGGGGATTTCATTCTATACGGATTTACCATTGTATTTGCCAAAAGAAAAAGAACTGACGCTTAATTTGCAATCACGTGATTACCATGCGAGGGTAAAAGGTCATGTTGTTCGTGTTTTTGCGATTGATAATGGTTGGCGCTACGGCGTTCAATTTTCAGAAATTCCTGAAGCTGATAAGCGCGAATTTTATCAGTACATTTATGACCGCATTAATCACAATCTTCCGAAGGAAAAAGACCCTTGGATGACAACATGGGATGATTTATTTGAGAACTTTAGTCAACGTTTCCAAAATAATGAACGTCCTGTTTCAGCCTATGACCAAGTAGCTTTTCCGAAAGTTCGTGTTAATGAAGAGGTTCAGGTTGCTGGAAAAAAATGCCAGCTTAGAAAGACAGATTATTATTACATGACATTTTCTGGAAAATTGACAAATCCTAAAAAAGAACCGAATGTCGCATTTACCTACAAAGATTTGCCAATTCAGTTGACTTTTGTGTCCTATGATATTGATAGAGACGAATCGCTTTTATCGAGTTACCAATTTAGCGGATTTGGATAGCTTACCTGCTTTTTAAAGCCTTAGCAAAATGAATGGAGAGGGAGAGTATGATTAGTATTGCTAGATTACTGTTGTTCTTTGTGATTACCATGGGGTATAATGCCTTTTTCCGTAATACTGTGAAGATGAATCGCAGTCTAACATGGGTGTTTACATTTTCAGTCATTACATTGGTATTGTACCTTGGTAGTTTGTTAGGCTTTTATGTTGCAGACCGTGTATGCCATTTCTGTTTTTGGGCTGTCTTTTTGAGTCTTTATTATCTTTGGGCGGTATGGAAAAAGAAATATCGCTTTAGGAGACTTGATTATATTGCGCTTGGAATGATGGCTTATTTGCTTTTGTTTGGAATAACGCTCTGGCATTCACCGCTTTTACATTATGATAATTTTACGCATTGGGCAACGATTGTAAAAATTTTTTTCCATATCAATAATGCTTTTGCCAACACAGCAGGATACGATTATTAGTTATTATACCTATCCTGTTGGAAGTTCACTTTTCATTTATTTTTTCACGACTATCGTAGGCTTTTCAGAAGGTAGTATGTTGGTCGGGCAATTCTTCTTGATTGCTTCCAGTCTTTATGCCATGTTTGCGGCACTTCGTGATGATCGACGTGTCTTAATGGTTAGCATGATTTTTGCTTCGTTTGCTGTTTTTAATACGTTCAACGTTGCTATTCGATTAAATAATTTGCTGGTTGATTTTCTGCTTCCGGCCTTGGCCTTGGCAGCCATAGCAGGTTGTTTTGTCTATCGTAATCGTTTCTGGCTTTTGTCGCTAAATACGGCGGTAATTCTTGGATTATTAAGTATCGTCAAAGTAAGTGGACTTTTCTTTGTCGCTCTCGTTTTAGTAGTTTATGTGGTTTGTATTGTGCGTTTACTTGTTCGTAAAAGAGCACATTTAAAAGCACTAGTGCTGCTCATAATGACCTTGCTAGTCAGCTGTCTTCCTTTTGTTATTTGGCAAAAGCATGTGACGGATAATTTCCCAAATGCCTCAAGTGCCAAGCATGCGGTGTCCATGTCAGAACTTGATCAGGTATTGACTGGAAATCTGTCAGGCGACCCACAAAAATTATCACTCTTTTTGTCAAATCGGTGTTTACGTTTGACAGTTTGGCAAGCAATGGAATTTTGATAATCAATCTGATTATGCTGATTGCCTTTATTGTGATTGGCATTCGTTTGAAATATAAGAAATTTGTCTTGTTGACTTGGGGATTTGTTGATATTTCGATTGTGACTTACTATATTGGCATTTTACTCATGTATCTGACAGCAATGCCGACTGATGAAGCGTTAGAATTAGCAGGATTTGAGCGCTATGCTTCGAGCATCGTTATCTTTGCTTTTGGTTGTTTGACCATGGCTTTAGCATGGGTAATGGACAAGTGTCTGTATGAAAAAATCATTAGTAAACGTAATGCTAGGTCTTACAAGAGCTTATTTAATAAACACTTGTACCAATACGCGAGCCTTGTTTTGACAGTTTATGCCATTGGAATGTTCTTGTCAGAAAATAATAGCATTGTTTACAATAACAATCAGGAAACAAACAAGGTCGTAAAAGAAATTCATCAGTTTACTGGAAGTCAGAGTAATTCGTCAACGGATAGAATTTTGGTTGTAACAGCAGATAAGGAGAATGTAGATAATTATTTTGTCCAATATGCTAGTCGTTATTATCTGTGGGATGTCAATGTTGATGCCAGAGAAAATTTTGTGTCGGCTGACCAAGAATTTTTAGATTTAATGGCATCACACAGCGACAGCGCAACAAGTTATTACCTCGGCAATGAAAATATCGATACTAGAGATGGTTCCAATTTAACAGACGATGACTTTATTGCACTCTTAAAAACGTATGACGAAGTCTTGATTTTAGATGACCATTATACGTTTAATGCCTTGACGAAAAAACTATTTGGTCGGACATATTCCCCAGGATTGTATAAAGTATCAGATATTCTTGCTGGAAAAGGGTAAGTTTTCTAGCTTTATCAAGCATAAGTCTTGATATTTCAAATAAAATATTCTATTATAACAAAAAATATGTAGAAGGAGGCGGAGTTTGTGACTTCGCCTCTTGTAGTGCTCAAAAGACTTTCTTGAACATTGGAGAGGAAGCTAAGATAAGTCCGTTTGAATTATCTGCTCTACTCATCACACAAAGCGAGGTCCTTAAAAGATACAATCCACGTTCTACACACTCAACACTAGCATAGAAAGATCTCATATCCGCAAAAGCAATATCAGATTTTGGTTCCCGTGAACAATCAAAATAGCCCATTATCTATCTATTTTATAGTTGTTTTCCCAATATTCCCTTTCACCTTTTCCTATGCCTTCTGGTAATTGCTTCAAACATTGTCCCATACTTTGATATTTAACAATTTCAGTTATTTCAGCCAAAGAAAGTCGATGAGATGCTCTGCTAAAGTCCGTATCGAAGTAATCAACCTCTTCTATTTCAACTAAAATCTCATAATTTTGACCAAGATAATATTTAATTTCAGACGGTACTAACTTCTCTGATTCTTACTGAAGTAAAATAATTGAATTAAAAACCATGAAAATAAGATTTTCATGGTTTTTCTATTACTCAAAGAGGATCTCCTATGACAAAATTAGAAACATTTAGATGGCGTATGTGGCATGTTTATCTCCTTATTTTTATAACCATTCTACTTACAGGTACATTCGTTCGCTATGGTTATAGACTTCAAGCCGCTTATTCCTTAGACGATAGACTTTACGACTATACTAACAAAAAAGTTACTGTAACATCCTTTCAAAACGTCAAAATTGGAAACTTTAACGTTTTAGGTGTTAAGTTTGGAAATGAAAAAGCACTGGAGAGAAGTCAATTAGTCGTCGGTCGCACCTATCTAGCCTTCAAAGAATCTAGGTATAAAGCATCTAAACACAAGAAGGACCCTAAAAATTATGATATTATTCACTTTTATCAGCTTGGTAAAGATACTGGAAAAGGATACACTATTAATGTACTAGACCTTGCTAAGAAACTAGGATATGATGATCCCGGTTCCATGGATAATACCATGTTCTCCGATGGTAGGAATGAGTTTGTGAAATTTTCCTCCTATGACAACGAAAAAGAATTCTATGTCAATTTACGCACCCATAAGGCAACTAAAACCAAACCAGCAAAAGTCAGTCAATACTACGGATTTGCTAAACCTTACCGCTATCTCCTTTCAAAGGATAATTTTTCTATAGGTCATAAAGATGATCCCCTCACTATCAACTCCATGCCCCTTATCTGGACCAAAGAAAGAAATTTTGCTGATTACAAAGATCAAGACGATAACGAATACAGTGACCAATCGCTCAAAAAAAGATTCAGCCTAATTATCGTAACAACTGATTCACTTAATTTGGATGATGCCATTAAACTCCAAAAAGAGTTAACACCAGATAAGGAGGATATCTATTGGTATTTTACAAGTACTGATACAACGACTGGACACCCTGAGCAAGTTAAAAGTCAAAAAGATTACAACCTACTAGTTAAGGAGAGTCATAACTAATATGGTAAAAAATAACTTCAAATACCTTAAAATTACTATACCCTTGATTTTATTATTGACCATGATTGCTATCTTTTTCTATTACAATGCTCAAGAAAATATTAAAGGGTTTTATAAAACTCGTGGATTTCAAGGAAAGGTGCAAATAACTGGTATCGGATGGGCAGATAAAATTACTTATCGTATGAATAAAGAAGATGAGGTTAAACATTACCTGATTTTCCATATTGATTATCAAGAGACCATTAATAACAAAAAAGAACATGTAAATACTCAACTGCCTCTCCATATTCAAGATTTACTCTATCCTCACATTGCTAGCCCAACAGAAAGCGACTCAGATTTTAGTCGCCAAAATAGTGAATATAAGATTTTACCTGATGAAAGAGAATATGGGGACGACTTTGTTAAAAAGTCTATTAAAATCAACCCTAGAAATCAAAAATTTATCAATGATATCTCTAAAGCTCTAAGATCCGAGAAAGATTTAAAAAATATTATTGTTCAGATAGAACCTGTACCATACACGACACTCTATACTTATGAGAGGGGACATTCTAAAGCGCTAGGTGGCTATTATGATTTTTCACTTAAAGATACTCTACGAAACAAACAACTTACTGTCCAATTGAGTTTTCCTTCTGGTTCCACGACTAAAGAAATTGACTTACATTCTCAATTAGAACAGGTACTTAAAAACTCTGAACTACCAGATGGATGGTATATCTTAAATCAAAATAACGACTTTCCAAAAGAGGTACATATTGATGACAATCAAATTAGAATTAACTGAAGAAAGAACTCAAAGAGAATTATCTGAGGAAGAATGGGCTTTCCCTATTTGGAGATGGGCGGCTTTCTCACTATTTGACACCCTAATACTAGTTAGTCCCTTGACAAGAGAATTGATTTATCCTGGAGGGAGTGATTCTCGTTTTTACCTAGGTAAATCATTGGGTAACTTGATGCTAGATGATACACAACGCTTCATCTTTATTATTATCATTCTAACTCTATTGCTACCTGCTTTTGCCTTAATCATAGAAAGCCTATTATTTTCAAAAGGGTATCCTCTACTTTCAATAATATGTAGCTGTCTAATTTTTGTTAGTGCAACAGTCCTATTTGTCTATAGTCTCAGTATTGTCCCAGATTTTTGGAGCTTTACAATTTATAGTTATATGCTTTACCTTCTCTTCAACATAGGTATCTCCCTCAGAAAAATCAATAGAATCATCAATCTTAGGCAGAATAATACCAAAGCATAAGAGCCTCTATCCACATAGTACTCCCCTTTTAGTATAGGAATGACACAAACGAAACAAAAAGTCATTGTCCACTATGGAGTTGACCACCTAGCTAAAAGCTTCCATATTAATTTTGAAAATCATTTTAGGAATACTCTAGACTCATGTCCCAGAAATAAATTTCACTCCTTTGGTAGCAAATAAACAATGTAATTCATAGTAAAAAAGATCAACACATTATTGTTGATCTTTTATTTTCACTCTAAATCTTTCAGAATATCTGTAAACCTATGTGTAAACATAGCTGTCATCCCCCATATATTTTCTGTCAAGTTTCTGTAAAAAGGAATATGACGTTCACTATACCCAAAATTGTATTTTTCTCTGTTTTTTACTAGGAAAAATGGGAAATCTTTTGCATCACTCAAGGTAGAAGTCACTTTATAATAAATCGGATTCTCTGTCAATAACGTGTCAACATAAACTGTAAACAACCGTTTCACCTCTTCATTTGGATGAATATCCTCCCAATTTTCTATATTTATCTTTCCAACAAAGCAATGGATGGTTCTCCCCTGATGAATCAGATAATCAATCTCTCCCCAAATGTCAATTTGATCAGGAGTTAAGTTTAGTTCCTCACAAGTTTCTCGTATAGCAGCTTCTTGAAAAGTCTCACCGTCTTCGACACGCCCACCTGGAAAAGAGACCTCACCCGGTTGAGAAATATGCTCACTTCGTACTTGGTAAAGGATTTGATACTTATCAGTTTTTACATCATATATCAAGGGTAAGAGCACTGCATAGCGTCCTTTCTCCCCTAGTGGCTTCGGCTCGTAATGAGCTAGTTTATCTTTAATAGTCATAAGAACTCCTTGACTTCATATTATCATAAAAAAGAAGTTATCCCTATTATATAAAATTTTTATATATAAAATATTGACATATCTTTCTAAAAGAGATACACTCAATGTGTAAAATAATTATATATAATTTTTATACATATCTAAAAACAAAGGAGCACACTATGTATTTTCCAACATCGTCAATCCTGATAGAGTTCCTAATACTAGCTATTATCGATAGAGAAGACTCTTATGGCTATGAGATTAGTCAAACCATAAAGCTTGTGGCTAATATCAAGGAGTCAACACTTTATCCTATTCTAAAAAAGCTTGAAAAAGCAGGCTATATGACCACCTATAGCCAAGCATATCAAGGGCGTAAACGTAAATATTACAGTATTACCCAAGAGGGAAAAAATCATCTTCAATTTCTTAATGAAGAATGGTTAACCTATAAAGAAACCCTCGATGGTATTGTAGAAGGGAGATTAAGACATGACAAGGACTGAATATATAGCCAAATTAACAAAATATCTACGAAAATTACCACAAAAGGACTATGAAGAGGCCCTCGAATATTTCATGGAATATTTTGAAGAGGCTGGACCTGAAAATGAAGCTCAGGTTATTGCAGAATTAGGTACACCTAAGGAAGCAGCACATGAAGTCATTAGTCGTCTTCTAGACGAAAAGATTATTGAGGATAAGAGTAGCTTACGTAATAAAACAACTATCCTCTGGATTGCGATTCTAGCTGTTTTAGCCAGTCCAGTCGCCTTACCAATTCTACTACTCTTCCTAGCTATGCTATTGACACTTCTTTTGATTATTTTTGCAGTTATAGTGACTGCCTTAGCTCTTACCTTTGCCTTGCTCATTAGTGGTGTTTACACTTTCTTTACAAGCTTCTCTCTCTTAAATGTTTCACTAGCTTCAACACTGTTTGGAGGAGGTCTAGGTCTATTGATGTTTGGAGGAGCACTCCTACTACTTTGATTTCATTTGAAATCTGTAAACTTATTGTAAAGCTAATTACCCTATTGATTAAATGGCTCATCAAGAAAGGAAGAAAATCATGAAAACTTGGAAAAAGATTATCCTCGGAGTGTCTCTTATCTCTCTATTTTTAGGAGGAGGATTAGTAGCTTGGGGTTATAGTCAAGGTGGCTTGACAGATTTACAAAATCAAACTAAAAGTGAGCAAGATTATGTCAAGAAAGAAGTTGAGAACTTCAATAAAATTGATATTAAAAGTAGTAGCTACAATGTGCTTATAAAAAATGGTGACGTTGACAAAGCAACGCTTTCTTACTACCAAAAAACAAAAAATCCAATTGACACATCTGTAAAGGATGGTCAATTGACTATCAATGATAGCAACTCTGAATTAGATTCAACTTCTAACAAACATATTAACTTTTTCGGATTAAAAGATTTAGTAAGGCTTTCTACTCTCAACGAGGAAGTCAGAAATAAAACCATTGTCATTACACTCCCTAAAAAACAAACGATTGATTTTTTAAAGGTTGATTTAGCAACTGGAAATCTAGATTTAAGTAATAGCACCATCAAACAAGCAGATATCAATCTAAATGTAGGGGACCTAACTTTTACTAAAATGATTGTCAGCAACCTAAAAGCTAACCTTGATGTTGGTAGTGTTGATAGTAATCATACACTTTTTACTAACTCAGATTTATCTATTGCAATGGGAGATTACTCTGGAGATAACCTGATTTTCAATAGTCACAATAAACTTGATATTACATCCGGTGATATTGAAATAGCTCTTAAAGATTACACGCTCAATGTTCAAGCCGATAGTCATTCAGGAGAGGTCGACATCACAAATAACCTTAAGATCTCAAAGGATAACACACTAACCATTACCTCAGACCTCGGTGACATAACTGTTGAATAACATAAAAAGCCAGCTCACATTAGAGCTGGCCTTTAGTTTATTCATTTTCAGACTTTGGTCTATAAATAATAATACCTACAACTACAAAAATAAGTAAGAAAATGAATAACATACGTACTTGATCTGAGATTTGTCCTGTCATTGAAATAGTTTGACGAAGACCTGATACGGAGTAGGACATTGGTAAGAATGGTTGGATGACCTTAAAGAACTTAGGACTAAGTTCAATTGGATAAGTTCCTGCACTAGAACCTAGCTGCAAAAGGAGCATAATCATAGAAGCAAATGCACCATATCTATCATCCCAACCCACAAGAGCTGTAACGAGCGCCATTAAAGTCCATGCTGCAAGGAGAATCATACCAAATGTAGATAATGGATGATTTGGTTCAACTCCCACAAATCGAATGGCAATATAAAGGGCAATTGCAGCCATAGTCGTAATGATACCATTGATAAAGAACTTATTCTTAGCCCAATCAAAACGGCTCGTAAAGTTTCTTCCTGTCAAGCTCTTAGCAAAGATAACATTAGTTGAAAGAGCGACGACCATAAGAGAAACAGAAATCATATATGGAGCCATCCCTACACCATTAGTGTCAACCTTATCCTTATCAGTTTTCTTCTCTTTGAGCGGAGCACTAACCATTTTTGCATTGTCTGAGTTTACAGATACAAGAGATAGTTGCTGATTAGCCTTATTTAATGAATCAGACAATGTGGAAAGGTTAGTTGACAGACTTGTCAATCCATTTGTTAAGGTATTTCCGCCCGTTGCTAATTGTTGAGCTCCTGTATTGAGAGCACTTGTACCACTCTGAAGGGTAGCAAAACCAGTCATTAAACTACTACTGTTAGCATCTAGAGTTTGAGCACCACTGGCAATCGTTGACACAGCACCAGTATAAGTTGACAAACCAGTTGAAAGTGCGCTTGCACCTGTTGCTAGAGTACTTTGAGCAGTTGACACACCTGAAGCCACTTGAGTTGCTCCTGGTGATAATTGATTGACAAGTACTGAATTGACATTAGCAATATTAGCTTGCATTGATGATACCGTTGAGGAAGCTACAGGGAGAAGAGCATTCGCCGAACTTGCAATGCCTGAAATAGACGTTTGTAAAGAAGCTAAACTACTTGAATCTCCGCTACTAGTTGTTGTCGTACCTGTCAAGCTAGATAAAGCAGTTGACATACTTGACACATCAGATGCAATAGTTGAAGCATAACTACTAGCTGTAGATCCTGCATTACTAATTGCCGATGTAATCTCTGCTTGTTGATCTGCTGTCAAGCTTTGATAAGCAGCTGTTCCTTGTACCGCAGCCAAATCATTTGCTTTATCAGTTGCACTAGCTGTTGCTATAGAGCTAGCTGCAGAAGAAATATTTGAAAGATAAGTCACTATTGAACTTGTATCTACTGATGTTGTTGATGTTCCACTTGGTAATGATGTATTACTTACCGCTGTATTAAGATTTTGAATTGCTGTATTTAAATCAGTTAAATTAGTTGACAGGGTTGACAACTGTGCTTGCTGTTCTTCAGATAAACTTGTTGCTGTAGCCATTTGACTGAGCGCTGTCGACAACGAATCTGCACCTGTAACTAAGGTATTCATGGCCTCTGCTCCTGATACAAATTGACCTGCAGCAGAATTAACAGCCTCAGAGTTCGCGTTTAACTGTGACAAAGCGCCTGACAAAGTTGACACACCTGAAGTATAGGCAGACGCGCCTGAACTCAAGGTATCAACACCTGTAGCCAATGTTTGTGTAGATCCAGCAAGAGTTCCTAAGCCATTTGATAAGGTCTGACTCCCAGACTGAAGTGCGCTTGCACCTGCATATAATTGACTAGCCCCATTCGCTGCAGTTCCCATACCACCCTGAAGTTGAGACATACTCCTAAAGACAGCTCCAACATAAGTTGATGTAATATTTAGAAACAGTATCCTTCAACTTAGACATGGCAGAATCGCTCATTTTTGAAGAAACGAAGCTATGTCCTGCTGTTGTTTGATAAGAAATTTCCAGTTTCTTGGGATCATTTGTCAAAAGACTTGCTGCATTACTTGAGAGGTTTTCTGGAAAAGTGATTACCATATAGTAATCACCATCCTCAATCCCTTTTTGGGCTTCATTTTCAGTCACAAAGTGATAGTCTAGATTTTTGTTTTTAGACATATTGTCTACCATATCATGACCAATATTCAGAGTCTTATTCTGGAAACTAGCACTCTTATCTTTGTTCACTACTGCCACTGGTAAGTGTTTGACATTACCATAAGGATTCCACATAGAAGATAAAAAGATTAGATTATATAAAGCGGGTATCAATGAGACACCAATAATAGTTATCCAGAGCTTTGGACTTTTAAGAAGAGCCTTTAATTCTGCTAACATATTTCTCCTTTTTAGACATTGTGTTTATTTTTATGATATAATCAATTATAAACTCATTTACCTGAAAATCAATGTTAAACAATCGATTTTTGGACACATAGTCTAAAAGTGTATAAAAGGAGATTTGTATGTCAAAAGATCAAAGACGCGCGCAAACAAAAAAAGCTCTTTTAGATGCTTTAGTAATATGTCTTGAAGACCAAGATTTCAATGATATTACTACCATTCGTCTGGTTCAAACAGCTGGGATTAGCCGTTCGAGTTTATACCCACTACAAAGATAAGTATGAAATGATTGATAGTTATCAGAAAGAACTTTTCCACAAGCTAGAGTATATCTTCGATAAATATGAAGGAAAGAAAGAGGGAGCCTTTCTCGAAATCTTTGAATTTCTCACTCGTGAAAAGCTCCTATCAGCTCTATTGTCTACCAATGGATCAAAAGAAATTCAAGATTTTCTGATACATAAACTTCAGCGTATGATAGCTGAGGACTTCATTGATCCCACTGCTGAAGAAAGAGCTCTCAAAGGATTCGAGAAAGACTATGCCAGTATTTATTTTGCGCATGCTATTTTTGGCGCTTGTCAAGCCTGGATAAATAAAGGAAAAAAAGAATCACCTCAAGAAATGACAGACTTTCTTCTACGATTTATTCCACAATAAAATAACTTCAAAAGCATAAAAAAGCTGCAAACCATTTCAATAGTTAAAGCAGCTTTTTTCTTTTACAATAAAATCCTTAAAATAAGGGAATGATAAGTGAAAGCAAGGTCAAAATTGCGGGTCCGCCTTGCGTTAAAATAATTTTCTTATTGGCAGTTATAGCACCATAAATAGCAGCAAAGAAAACATTGAGTACAAAAACAGTTACAAGTAGCTGACTATTTGTAAAAATCCCATACAAGAGGAATACAGCAATCAAACCATTGTAAATTCCTTGATTTTTAAATAAGTTTGTAACAGAATCACGTTGAAGTTCTTCTTTGCTCATATTGAAAACACGACTAGTCGTGTCTGAATGTGTCGCAAAAGTTTCCAAATACATGATATAGAGATGCTCCAAAGCAACAATCCCAGCTAAAATTAGTGTAATAATAGACATAGTAGCCTCCTTCTTAAGTAACTTTGACAGTATATCAAAAGTAAACCTTTAAAACAACATGCATGCTTCATACAATTCGAAATATGGTAAAATAAAGAATGAAAGAGAGGTTCTTATGACAAAGACAGAAGTAATCCAACGTCTCCAAAAAGATCTGGGAATTCCCAGATTTCAGGCTTATATAGAGGATAAAGATTACTCCGAAGAGGAGTACGACCAACTAAAAAAAGATTTGAAGCCTATTTCACTAACTACGTTTCAAATGTTTCAGCAGATTTTGAAGGCGGATTGGATAATAAATAATTTATACCTGAAAATCATCTATTATCATATTCCCCCCCTAGTCACTTGTATTAGACTAGGGACTTTTTTATTAGAAAACAAACTTGTAACTAAACAAATAACTGAACAAACCTAGAAATCAATGATTTAAGATAAACAAAAAAGCCCATAACAACGGGCTTTTTGCAAAATGAATTTTAAAATTAAAGCATTTTGTTGTAGAATTCAACGACAAGTGCTTCGTTGATTTCTGGGTTGATTTCATCACGTTCTGGAAGACGTGTCAATGAACCTTCAAGTTTTTCAGCATCGAATGATACAAATGCTGGACGTCCGATAGTAGCTTCTACTGCTTCAAGGATAGCAGGAACTTTAGCTGATTTTTCACGAACTGAGATTACTTGACCAACTTCAACGCGGTATGATGGAATATCAACACGTTTACCGTCAACAAGGATGTGACCGTGGTTTACGAATTGACGTGCTTGACGACGAGTAGTTGCAAGACCGAGACGGTAAACAACGTTGTCAAGACGACGTTCCAAAAGAACCATAAAGTTGAAACCAAGTGTTCCACCTTTAACTTTAGTAGCTTGTACGAACAAGTTACGGAATTGTTTTTCACCCAAACCGTATGAGAAACGAAGTTTTTGTTTCTCAGCCAATTGCAAACCGTACTCTGAAAGTTTTGAACGGTTGTTTGGACCGTGTTGACCTGGTACGTAGTTACGACGTGCCAATTCTTTACCTGTGCCTGTAAGTGAGAAACCAAGGCGACGTGATTGTTTCCATGATGGACCTGTATAACGTGACATTAATAATGTCCTCCTATAAAAAAATATTTTTAGGAAATAACGTTTTAGATAAACCTGATTCGTTCAGAAAGACTTCGCCCAAACAGCAAAGGTTACTTTTCTAGCCGACTTCCTGTTGACGAGCTTCATTTTATCCTGCTATTATTTCACATACTTTGATATTTTACCACGAAAAAAAGCCCAAGTAAAGGCTTTTTCTTATTTATTTTCGATTTCAGCTTGTTCCTCAGGACTCAAATAACGAATGAGAGTCTTCTCAGTCAAAATATCTGAATAAGTGTAAGATTCAACATAACTATTATTAATAGCTCCTGCTTGAGAACTGAAGTCTTGATATTCAACAATAAACAATGATGGATAAACTTCTGTCAATCGACCAATTTTATTCTTTTCACGTTTACGTCCATTCTCTAGGGTCAATTCTACTAGCTGACCTTCATGTGACTTAATAGCTTCCTTGATGTTTTTCATCTTAGCAACATCTGCAAATGCATCACTCATATATATCTCCTTAAATCTGAAAATTATGATTCCTCAAACTGAGCAATCGATGAAAATTTATTGTATTCTTTTTGGAATAGTAACTTGACTGTTCCACGCGCACCAGCACGGTTTTTTTCTAGGATAACTTCGATGGTATTATCTTCAATCGCATTCTCTGGTTCTTCACCCTCTTTTCGGTAGTAATCATCACGATATAAGAAGGCTACAATATCGGCATCCTGCTCGATAGATCCTGACTCACGAATATCAGACAAGACTGGACGTTTATCCTGACGTTGTTCAACCCCACGAGATAACTGACTCAAGGCAATTACAGGAACTTTGAGCTCCTTGGCCAAGATTTTTAACTGTCTTGAAATATCTGAAACCTCTTGTTGGCGATTTTCTGGTCGCGTCCCTGTAATCAACTGCAAATAGTCAATCACAATAAGACCGAGACCACCCTCTACTTCTTGTGACAATTTACGGGACCGTGCACGAATCTCAGTAATCTTTATACCAGGGGTATCATCTATATAGATAGGTGCCTCAGCCAATGCCCCTTGAGCAATCATCACATTATTCCAATCTTGCTCTGTCAATTGACCTGTACGTAAAGCATGGGAATCAATCATCCCTTCAGCTGCCAACATACGATCAACCAAGCTTTCTGCACCCATCTCTAGAGAAAAGACTGCAACAGCTTTATTTTGCTTGGTACCAACATTCTGAGCAATGTTCAACACAAAGGCTGTTTTACCAACTGCGGGACGAGCCGCTAAAATAATTAATTGATCAGGGTGTAAACCTGTTGTAATCTTGTCAAGGTCACGGAAACCTGTCGGTAACCCAGTAACATCTGATGTTTGCTGTGAACGCATCTCCAAAGTATTAAAATTGACATCAAGAACTTCAGATATTTTGCGGAAACCACTACGATTGCTATGCTCTGAGACATCAACTAAGGCTTTCTCAGCATTCGCAATAATTTCATCAGATTCAGTTGCACCCTCATATGCTTGGTTGACAGTCTCTGTCAATCTATTTATAATACGTCGAAGCATGGCTTTCTCAGCCACAATCTTAGCATAGTACTCAGCATTTGCGGATGTTGGGACACTATTGACCAAATCTACAAGATAAGAAATACCCCCTATGTTTTGGAGGTCATCTTGGTCATCTAGAATGGTGCGTACTGTCGTGGCATCAATGGCATCATTTCGATCCGACAGCGTTACCATTGCTTTAAAAATGACACGATGGGAATACTTGTAAAAGTCGTCTGCTTCGATAAACTCTCGAACTGTAATCAACTTTTCCGGGTTAATGAAAATAGCCCCTAGAACAGACTGTTCCGCTACTAAATCATGAGGTTGCACTCTTAATTCTTGAGCTTCTGCCACAATTATTCCCTCCTTTACAAGATTTATTTATAGTGTCAACGAATTACTCAGCACTATTTTTGATGTTAAGTTTAATTTGTGCACTCACTTCTTTATGAAGCTTTACAGGAACCTCAATTAGACCAATCGCACGAATAGGATGTTCAAGTTCAATATGGCGTTTATCAACTTTGATACCAAATTGTTTTTGAAGTCCTTCTGCAATCTTTTTGGCTGTAATTGAACCAAAAGTACGTCCGTCTGGTCCGACCTTCTCAGTAAATTGAAGACGATTTTCTTCTTTTTCAAGTTGCTCTTTAACTTGCTTCGCTTCAGCCAACAACTCTGCTGCATGTTTTTCTTCAGATTTTTGCTTACCTTTCAACTCACCGATAGCTTGGTTTGTCGCTTCCTTGGCAAGATTCTTTTTAATCAAGAAGTTTTGAGCGTAACCTGATGGTACTTCTTTAATTTCGCCTTTTTTACCTTTACCTTTAACGTCTTGTAAGAAAATAACTTTCATTTTAGTCCTCCTTGGGAGCCAATTCTCCCATAATAGTTTCAATCAATTTATTTTTTGCTTGAGCAACACTACAGTCTCGCAATTGGCAGGCTGCTAAGTTGAAATGGCCTCCACCACCCATTTTCTCCATAATACGTTGTACATTAATCGTTTTATGGCTTCGAGCAGATATATTCACAGTAGAATCACTTGTCCTAGCGACAACAAAAGTTGCTTCGATACCTGCCATGGCAAGCATCGTATCTGCTGCCTTAGAAATCACAACATTATTATAACATTTAGGATTATCACCTGAGGCAACAATGATATCATCTGTAATACGTTCACCTGCTAGAATTAGCTCATTGATACGTCGATACTCTTCAAAATCAGTGGCAGAAATCGTTTGGATTTCTCCACTATCACTTCCTAAACTACGCAGATAAGAGGCGACATCAAAGGTTCGACTAGTCACACGAGTTGAGAAATTTTTAGTATCCAACATGATACCTGCCATAAGGATAGAGGCTTGGATTTTACTTAAACGTTCTGGGGCACCTTGGAATTGCAATAACTCCGTAACCAATTCACAGGCTGAGCTCGCCCCACTTTCAATAAAGGTCAAAACAGCATTTTCAGGAAAATCATCATCTCGACGGTGATGGTCTACGACAATAACTTCATTAAATCGATCATAAAAATCCTTAGATAAGGTTAAATTAATCTTAGAATGGTCAACCATAATTAGCAACGAATGTTGGTTTACCAGCTCTTCAGCCTCTGAAAGTGTAATAAGAGGTGACTGACCATCTTCTTTTAACCGTTCGACTGCACGCTCAATATCTGCATTCATAGCCGTATCATCGTAAACAGCATAGCTTTTTCGAACAATTTGACTGGCAAAATGAGCCATACCGACCGTTGCCCCTAGAGCATCCATATCGAGATTCTTATGTCCGACAACAAACACTTTTTCGACTGTTTTCAACTTATCAGAGATTGCAGTCATCATAGCCCTTGTTCTTGTACGAGAACGTTTCACTGTTGAAACAGAACCTCCTCCAAAATAAAGAAGTTCCTTGTGATCATCGTTTTCCTTGACAACAGCTTGATCTCCACCGCGAACTAGTGCGATATTTAAATTCTGCAAGGCAACCTGACCGATTTGATCATGCTTAAGCGTACCAAATGAAATTCCCATGCTCAAAGTCAGTGGTAAACCACGCTCCTGAGCCTGCTGACGGAAGTCATCCAAGACAGAAAACTTTTGATCCATGAATTCTGTCAAAACACTGTAGTTGGTGAAGAAGTAAAAACGATCACCTTCAATACGTCGATAATGAATATGCTTGGCCTTAGCAAACTCAGAAATAAACCCTGCCACAAATGTGTTGATTTTTGAAACATCGGCATCAGGTAAACTTCCTGTCACATCGTCGTAGTTATCAACTGAAATAATCCCGATAACAGGACGAGTCATATTTGGATCAGCATTTTCATCTTGATCATAAACATTGTCAATAAAATATGTCAACTTATTGTCAAAATCCACAAAAGCGGCATATTTATTGTCACCAACGGTTATCACATTCGAAGGTGAACCCTTTCGTTTCTGGGAAATAAAATCCGCAATCAACTGTTTATTGAAATTTCCATTTTCATCCGAAAGTACTAGCTTCGCATAGGGGTTGAACCATTCAATATGATCGTTCTCATCAAAAGTAATAACTCCAACAGGCATCTTTCCGAGAAGAGTCTTCAAAGAATCTTCAACATCCTGATTCAGTTCATCTAATTGCTCTATTTCTAAGGACTCATATGTTGTCTTTTGGTAATGCAATAAGGCAACAACTACTACCATAATAATAAAAAGCGCAAAAATGAGTGCAGACTCCGATTTTAGTACGCGAACAAAAATAGTAGCAATTCCAAAAAGAATTAGCCCAATCATTACAAGATGAATCGTTGCAAAGTGAAATCTTTTCATATAAAACCTCTTAATCTAACAATTATAACATAAAAAAGCCTTAATTAAAAGGCTTTTAAACGTGTTAGCACCGTTAGTCTACTTTCCTGCGGGCCTTATTATTACCTTCAAGATAAACCATCAAAATTGAGATATCTGCTGGGTTGACCCCTGAAATACGACTCGCTTGACCAATGGTCTCAGGATTGATTTTCTTAAATTTTTGACGAGCTTCGGTAGCAATGGAATCAATAGCATCCCAATCAATATTTTTCGGAATCCTCTTTTCTTCCATACGCTTCATCTTAGCTACTTGATCCAAAGCTTTATTGATATAACCTTCGTACTTGATTTCGGTCTCAAGCAACTCTATAATCTTAGCGTCCAAATCTTCTGCAGCTGGGCCCACAAACTGAGTAGCTGTGGCGTAATCAATCTCTGGTCTACGCATAAACTCTTTAGCTGTCATGGCATCTGTCAATGGCTTAAAGCCTAGAGCTTGAATTTTTTCATTCGTTTCTTTAATAGGTTTTAATTTTTCTTTTGACAGACGTGTCAACTCGCTGTCAAACTGATTTTTCTTAATTTCAAAGATACGCCAACGTTCATCGTCAACCAAACCAACTTCTCGACCAATAGGTGTCAAGCGCATGTCAGCATTATCATGACGTAATATGAGACGATACTCTGCGCGTGATGTCAATAAACGATATGGCTCCAAGGTTCCTTTTCGTGACAAGATCGTCAATCATTACACCAATATAGGCATCACTACGTTTGAGAATAAGTTCAGGTTTACCTTGAACTTTAAGAGCCGCATTGATACCAGCAACTAGACCTTGACCTGCTGCCTCCTCGTATCCAGAAGTTCCGTTGGTCTGTCCTGCTGTAAAGAGACCTGAAATCAACTTCGTTTCAAGTGTTGCACGTAGTTGATGAGGGAAGTACGATATCATATTCAATCGCATAACCAGTTCGCATCATCTCTGCCTTTTCGAGACCTTTAATTGAGTGAATCAACTCTTTTTGAACATCTTCTGGCAGACTAGTTGACAGGCCTTGCACATAGACTTCCTCAGTCTCTCTTCCTTCAGGTTCAAGGAAAAGTTGATGGCGATTCTTATCGGCAAATCGGACAATTTTATCTTCGATTGATGGACAATAACGAGGTCCCACCCCTTGACAATACCTGAAAACATTGGGGCACGGTGTAAATTGTTATTGATAATATCGTGGCTCTCTTGATTCGTATAAGTTAGCCAACAAGGAATTTGATTCTGAAGATAATCTTCATCCTTCGACAAGAATGAAAAATGATTCGGCTTTTCGTCACCTGGTTGAATTTCAGTTTCTTCATAATTAATTGATGATGCCTTGACACGAGGAGGGGTACCTGTTTTAAATCTTCCTATTTCAAGGCCAAGATCCCTCAAGTTATCTGCCAATGTAACAGATGCAAGACTATTATTAGGACCTGAAGAATATTTGAGCTCACCTAGGATAATTTCACCACGCAAAGCTGTTCCTGTTGTGACAACAACCGCTTTAGCTCCATATTTTTGATTTGTGGCTGTTCTGACACCAACTACCTTACCATCTTCAACAAGAATTTCATCAACCATGGACTGACGGAGAGTCAGGTTTTCCTGACGCTCAACTGTATGCTTCATTGTCATAGCATACAAGGCTTTATCGGCTTGTGCACGTAAAGCTCTGACAGCAGGTCCCTTACCGGTATTCAACATTTTCATCTGAATATAAGTTTTATCAATATTTTTACCCATCTCTCCACCAAGGGCATCAATCTCACGGACAACAATTCCCTTGGCCGATCCCCCAATGGAAGGATTACATGGCATAAAAGCCAACATCTCTAGGTTAATAGTCGCTAATAAAACCTTACATCCCATGCGGGCTGCAGCTAAGCTAGCTTCCACACCAGCGTGACCAGCACCAACAACAATTACATCAAAATTTTCATCAAACTCGTAAGACATTTTTTAGATTTATGCAGTGATTTACAATCAACTGCCCATCCTTTCTTTGTTTTTTTCCTACAAAAATAGCCAAAACTCCAGAAAACTGTACGCAAAAACGCACAATTCTCATGAGCTTTGACCATCATGACTATTGTTAAAGTTATTTTATCAAATCAAATCGTTTTGTCAATGAAAATCACTATTTAATCAAGGTCTGCACACTGACGATAATCATCTGTATACCTATGGAGAATAGTAAAAGTCCCATCATTTTCGTTATAATTTTCATCAAATTTTCTCCCAAGAAGCCTGCAATTTGTTTTGCACTTCTTAACAGGAGATAAGTGATGACACATAGTAGAGCAAAAGCAACTACGGTTATCAGTTGATTCTGCAAACCTCCATTAGCCAGACTTAAAGCAGTTGTAATTGTACCTGGTCCTGCAAAAAGTGGCATTGCAAGAGGAGAAATAGCAATAGACATTGGATCTGAATTTACTGCTTGCTGCTCCATTCCTTTATAGCTGGGTGAATGATTACCATTAATCATATGATAACCGATAACAGCCACTAATATTCCGCCAGCAATTCTGAAAGAAACAATTGTAATTCCAAATACTTTAAAAATGAAATCTCCTGAAAAGATAAAAACAGTTATAATAACAAAGGCAATCAAAAGACTTCTAAAAGCAATTTTTCGTGAAATTTTTTGACTATCATCTGCTACTAAAGCCATGTAAGCAGGAAGATTTGAAATTGGGTTCATTATAGCGAAAAATGCCATAAATGCATAAAAAAATTGAGAACTCATCGTTTTTACTTACCTCCAGTTAGACATACTGACAAACTTTTCCGTCTTTATACGCTTGGTCAATAATACCGCCGCCCAAACATTCCTGACCATCATAGAAAACAACGGCTTGACCTGGTGTAATGGCCCGTTGAGGTTCAGCAAAAATAACCTCTGCTTTATCACCTTTAACCTTTACAGTAACTTTACTATCAGGTTGACGATAACGGAATTTTGCTGTACATTCCATTTCAAATTCTTCTGGCATAACTCGAGTAAAGTGAATCATTGAAGCGTCAAGAGAAGTTGACATCAAGGACTCATGGTGGAAACCTTGACCCACGTAAAGAATATTTTTAGAAAGATCTTTTCCTACTACAAACCAAGGAGCATTATCTCCACCTTTTTGGCCACCAATACCCATACCACCACGTTGACCAATGGTATAATACATGAGTCCATTGTGTTCACCCATATCACGACCATCGACAGTCATCATACGACCTTTTTGAGCTGGTAAGTATTGACTAAGAAACTCTTTAAAGTTTTTCTCACCAATAAAACATATTCCTGTTGAATCTTTTTTCTTGGCTGTTGCAAGACCTGCACGTTCAGCAATCTCACGAACTTCTGGTTTTTGTAGATGTCCTAAAGGAAACATCGTTTTCTGCAACTGCTCTTGCGAAAGTTGACTAAGGAAGTAGGTTTGATCTTTATTGTTATCTGCACCACGCAACATATGGACAATGCCGTCTTCATCGCGAACAACTTGAGCGTAATGTCCTGTAGCCACATAATCCGCTCCCAATGTCATCGCATAATCTAAGAAAGCCTTAAACTTGATTTCCTTATTACACATAACGTCTGGATTAGGGGTACGGCCTGCACGGTACTCTGCTAAGAAATACTCAAATACACGATCCCAGTACTCTTTTTCAAAGTTGACAGAGTAATAGGGGATACCAATCTGATCAGCTACTGCTGCTACATCTTTATAATCTTCGGTTGCTGTACACACACCAAATTCATCTGTGTCATCCCAGTTTTTCATGAAAACACCGATTACATCATAACCTTGCTCTTTTAAAAGTAAGGCTGTTACTGATGAATCAACACCACCACTCATACCGACAACAACACGTGTTTTTGAATTATCAGTCATAGATAACTCCTCCCATCAAATAAAAATTAACATAGACTTGAAGGGTCTAGTTATTCAAATATCGATTTGAAGGTCGATTTTGAAGCGTAAAAGCACGCAAGCTTAATTATATCATGATTAAAGAATAATGCAAAAAGGTTACCACTAGGCAACCTTTTTGATACTTATTTTTGTGTAAAGCCACTGTAAACCTATTACTCCTAAGACTATTATTGGAATCAATAACGCTACAAATAGCCATCCTGGCTCCTTATAACTTAACACAAGTTTATTCTGTCCTTCTTGTGATGAAACGGTCGGTGTACCAATCGTTGACAAGCTATAGTCATCCTTGTCTAGTTCTTTATCATTTAGCGTCAAGATGGAATCTTTATAGACAACTATCGGTAGATTCAGTTTCTCCCCTTCAGCAGCCTGCCAAGTTAATACAAGATAACCATCCTCGAGTAGCTTTTCTGCCTTCTGATTCGTAACGATAGTTTCGTAATAAAGATCGTAAGTGTTCTGCTTACCTATTGTCCCATAAATAGGTACGTAATCTGGTGTGGGTTTGACAACTAAATTTAAAAACTGTGACAAGTCACTGTCATTCATGGTAAGACTTATCGTCTGATAATCTCCTTCAACGTAAGTATGTTTAACAATGGAAATAAGTTCACCATCTTGTGCCGCAGTTTTTACACGATCGGTAGTATCCATCATATTCTGAATGAGACCAACACCCGCAAAGGCAAAGAGTAAAACAGCAATACTTTTTCGCCAGTTTACAAATCGCGTGACCGTTAACCCCGTAATTGCTAAAAGTAAAATGGTAGCAGGAACAAAGAACCTAAATGGAAATTGGATCAGTTCAGCAAATGTATTTCCATTTTCTACAAGATACTGCCACGGAAAAAGGCCTGTCGACAATAAGAAGAAGACAAAATAAATAAAGTGCAGTATTTTTTTCCATCTAGCAAATTTCTTCCAATTCAAAACAGCGTAAAGAAACTGTAAAATGAGTAACACCATTAAAGAAATTGGGGTATATAGCCAGTATCTTGCTGTCCCATCTATCCCATTCTTACCAATTTCTCTATTTATAAATGGATCTAAGAGATGATTAGTCCCTCTCAAATATAGGAGTACTAACCAGACATTGACAGTCAGTAAGAGGAACAGAATGACTGCTATACCGACTTGAACGAAGGTTTCCTTTTTCTTAGCTATAGGAGACTTTACAAAAGTGTAAAGATAAAAAGGAAGATACATCATCACTAATATCAAAGCACTGAGTACGTGAACCTGAAAAATCAATGCCATAGATAAGGCAAGTCTAATTGGTTCTACTTTTTGATAAAAGACATAGTGAATTGCCGGAATAAAACAAAAAGGTAGTAATGCTGCTCCCCAACTAGAGAAACCCTGTCGCATCGTCCAGTATTGGATAGAGAATGTTGTCGCATAGAGTAAACCTAGTGACAAGGCAATGTTTGTCTTAACTTTACACTGCTTGAGCAAGGCATACATTGAGGACTCTGCTAGTATATGTAGTAATACCCTTGACACAATCTGATAACGAAACCAAGTGCCACTTATTAAAATAAGCCCTCCTTGTAAATAGGCAAAAAAAGGACCGTAAAGAGCATTGACAATGCGGCCTGACTGTTGGAATCCATATAAAGATAAAAAGTAAGAAAGGTTACCATTTTTTAGTTGCATAGCAGCTTCATAGAACCTGTTATAGTGAAAGATGGAATCTGAACCTAAAATGACTTTTCTTGTAAATAGTTGTGGTGTAACCAATAACACAGCAAAAGCTATAATAATAAGAGAAACCCACAACTTTTCTCTTAATTTAAAAATTTGTTTCATTGCTATACCTTTCATTCCTATTATAACAAAAATGCCATGCCCTACCTAGTAATAACAAAAGCTCTATAAAACAGATTTCCTACATCCAAATTAAAAAGCTGAGAGTAGGCTCCCAACTTCTATTAATATTTAATATTAGTAATTCCAAGCTGACAAACCTTGTGCGTTATAGGCATTCAAGGCTGATTGAATTTGATCCTCAACTGTTGCAGTAGAGCCCCATCCAGGCATTGTTTGAAAAAGACCTGATGCACCTGAACCATTTGCTGCAGTATGATCACCATTTGACTCACGCGCAATAATTGACTCCCAAGTTGACTGAGGAACACCAGTAGCTGCTGCCATCTGTGCCGCCGCATAAGAACCAACTTCTCCTGCAGTGTTCCCATTTGAGAGAACAACTGACCCGCTACCAGTTGCAGCAACCGAAGGTGCTGTTCCAGTATTTTGAGTCGACGTAGTATCAGTATTTGTTGAAGCAGCGCTTGTAGTAGCAGTATCTGACTGAGACTTTTCAGCTGCTTCTACCGATTCTCCTGTTGTTTCTGACTGAGGCTTACTTTCTTCAACCTTTTCTTTATTAGCTTTATTCTCTTTGCTTGAGCTAATTTCTGTTGATTTAACTAAATCTGCTGTCGATTCTGACGTTGTTGATGCTGTTGAAGGTGCTGGGGTAACAGAATCTGAAAATGCATTAACCAACCCTTTATTAATTAGTGTAGAAAGTGATACTGCCAAAATGACAATAAAACTTGTTACAATTGCTACTGGTACCGCCAATGATTTCTTCGCTGCTAATTTGATACGGCGTCCCTTATAACTTTTTTTTAACATAAATCCCTCCTAGTTAATTCTAGTTACATTCATCATAACTTAGTAATATTACTGCCGATTATTTGTATTATGTCTAATGTTACAATGATTTATTATTTTAATAAAAAAATGCCAAGAATCTGGCATTTTCCCCTTATTTGTATGAGGTTTTACAAGTTTTCCTCATAAGGCAGTAATAATGATTTAGTACCAACCATTAGCATTCCAGAAAGCAAGAGCTGCTGTCCATGAACCATAACGGCTTGCTACATAATTATCTGCTACCTTTTCTTGATTTTCAGGAGACAAGTCTCCGTTCAAATATGATGATGCTAATTGGTAACGTCCATAATATTGCCCATTTTGAGCTGTATAGCTACCGCTTGACTCACGTTGTGCGATTTCTTCTTTGGCAGCTGCCTCTGAAGAAGAAAGATTTGTATTGGTTGCTTGAGTATCTTCACTTTGTGTAGACTCTGTTGATTGTGTTGATTCAGCAGCTGCTTCTGTTGTAGCTGTTGTAGCTGAAGGTTCTGTAGTCTCTTCAGTTGTTTCATTAATTGTTAAGTTTTGACCAATAGAAATCTTATTAGCGTCTTGAATACCGTTTTTTGAAACGATTTCATCTACGGTCGTACCATTTTTCTTAGCAATAGCTGAAAGTGTATCGCCTTTTTGAACTGTGTAAGTTTCTGCATTAGCTAAAGCTGTTGCCCCAAGTGTTGCTACTGTAACAAGTCCAAAAAGACCTAATTTTTTAGTGTTAGATGTATTCTTTTTTTGCATGATGATGCTCCTTTATCTATTTATAGTCCAATCCATATTAGTCAAAGATTTTAAGTTATTTTATTGTTTATGACTAATGGGTAAATCAACTTGCTTATTCTATATAAGGATTTTTCAATCCAGATTAAGCTGAAGAACTATAACCATGTATCTATGATACCTTGGAAATATAACATCCCCTTGTTAGGGATATTAAAAATATTACAAGTAGGTTGGGATTAGACGAAAAAAGAACGCCTACGTGGGCGTCCATCTATAACTTCTAGGTCTTAAGACCTAGTTTTTATTTATCTCAACGAGTTAACTCTTAAGATAAAAAAGCATTAATCCTAAAGCTAAAATAGCAATAATTGATAAGGTATCTCGACCATTCCATGAAAGTCGACGATATTTTGTTCGTCCTTCACCACCTTGATAGCCTCGTGCTTCCATAGCAATCGCCAGAGCATCTGCTCGTTTAAAAGCTTGATGCAAACAAAGGAATTAAAATAGGTATTATTGACCGTACCTTTTGAATAATATTTCCTTCACCAAAGTCAACACCACGCGCCTTTTGAGCATTCATAATACGAGTCGTATCATCCATCAAAGTTGGTACAAAACGTAGACTCAAAGATAGCATTAAACCAATTTCATGTGCTGGCACTCTGAAAACAGTAAGAGGTTTTTAAAAAGTGATTCAACTGCATCAGATAAACTTAAAGGTGTTGTCGTTAGAGTAAGTAGGGTGGAAAAAAACTAATAATGAGGATAAATCTAAGGAATATCATCCAACCTTGATTTAAACCGACTTCCGTAATCTTTAAAAAGCCGATAGACCAAAGCACACTCCCTTTTGTATTGAAGAAAACTTGAAATAGGGTAGAAAATAAAATAATCCAAATCATTGGTTTGATTCCACCTAAAAAGAAACCAAGTTTTATTTTAGACAAGAAAACCAAGAAAAGTGTAAATAAAGTTATTACAGCATAAGTTAAAGGATTATTAGCCCAAAAGATAATAACAATATAAATCAACATGGCTAATAATTTACTTCTAGGATCTAATCGGTGTATAAAAGAGTCCCCAACAATATAACGTCCAATAATTAACTTATCCATGCGACACCACCTCTACGAATTCCTCGATTGTAATAGGGAGACTTTCAAATTGATAACCTTTTTCTTGTAGCTGTAGCGCAAACTCTGTGATTTTAGGAACACCTAACTGCTTTTCCTTAAGAAAAGTAACCTTTTGAAAAACATCTTTAGGAGCTCCTGACAACACTAGTTGCCCTTTTTCCATAACATTCACAGCTGTCGCATAATCGGCAACATCATCCATCAAGTGAGTTACTAAAACAATCGTCATTCCAGAAAGATGTAACTCCTTAAAGAGAGACATCAATTCCTTCCGGCCCTGTGGATCTAGACCGGCAGTTGGTTCATCCAGCACTAGAATATCTGGTTGCATAGCTAGAATCCCTGCGATGGCAACACGTCGCATTTGTCCCCCTGATAAATCAAAAGGATTCTGTCCATGAAACTCTTCCGGGAGTCCAACTAATTTTAGACTTTCAATAGCACGTTGTTCTGCTTCTTCCTTAGAAACTCCGAAATTTGAGGTCCAAAGGCAACATCTTCTAAAACAGTTTCTGCAAATAACTGACTTTCTGGAAATTGAAAAACTAAACCTACCTTCTTACGAACTGGTTTTATGTCCTTATTCTTTGATTGACTGGTTATGATCGTATCATCAACTTGAACCTGACCACTAGTGGGGAAATAAAGGCCATTCAAGAGCTGCATAATAGTAGATTTACCACTTCCTGTATGTCCAATAAAGGCCGTATATGAACCATCTTTTATCGTCGTCGTCATATCAAAAAGGGCACGCCCCTCAAAAGGAGTACCCGCTTGATAGATATAACTTACATTTTTGAGAGAGATTCCCATAGTTGTTCTACCAATTCCTTTTCTGTCAGATAGTCTTCACAATCTATCAGACCTTTATTTCTTAGCTTTTGAGTTAATAATGCACTAAAAGGGATATCTAAACCTAAGTCAACTAACTCTGAGCCTCTACTAAATAGTTCACGAGGACTTGAAACAGACTCCACTTTACCTTTTTTCAAAACCAAAACACGGTCACTCAAAGCGACCTCATCGAGATCATGAGTAATTGATAAAACAGTCATTCCGTATTCTTTACGAATAGCTTTAATAGATTGAATCAATTCCTGGCGACCTTCCGGGTCAAGCATGCTAGTTGCCTCATCCAAAATCAAAATAGATGGTCTCATAGCTACAATACCTGCGATAGCCACACGTTGTTTTTGGCCTCCAGATAATCTAGCTGGCTCTCTATCCTTAAATTCTGACATTCCCACAAATTCCAGAGCCTCTTGAACTCTTGAAGCCATTTCTTCATAGGGAACACCTTTATTTCAAGACCAAAAGCAACATCATCTTCAACAGTTGCCCCAACAAATTGATTGTCTGGATTTTGAAAGACCATGCCAATCTTATCACGGATATCCCAGACATTGTCTTCTGTTAATTCTTGACCATCAACAATAATCTGCCCAGACTCTGCCACTAATAGTCCGTCAATAAGACGTGCTGTCGTGGATTTTCCAGAACCATTATGCCCTACAATGGATAACCATTCCCCACGTTTCACGTGAAACGATACATCATCAAGAATATAGGATGGTTGATCTTGATGATATTTAAACTTTAAATTTTTTATTTCAATCATTGATTTATCGTACTATTTGAAAGTATCCTTAAATAAGAAACCTGCACCTTTGAAATAATCATAGCCTGAGTAAATTGTAAAGAACAAAGCAATATAAAGCATAATTGTTCCTACAAAATGCAGATGACACAATAATAGAATGATAGCTAACATCTGAGTCACTGTCTTAATCTTACCAGGCATAGCTGCAGCGAGAACTGTACCACCGTTCTCCACTAATAAAAGACGAAGACCTGTGACTGCAAGCTCACGACAGATAATAACTGAAACCACCCAGGCTGGCGCTTGATTAATACCGACTAACATAATAAATGCTGACATCACTAGCATCTTATCTGCCAATGGATCTGCAAATTTCCCGAAATTAGTAACAACATGCCATTTTCGTGCCAAATAGCCATCTAAATAATCTGTAATACTGGCAATAGCGAAGACAACCGCAGCAGCAATATGCATGACATTACTTGACGCAAGTGATGTCATCAGTAAAAAGATAGGAATCAAAACAATTCTAGCAAGTGTCAATAAATTAGGTAAATTTTCTTTTTTAAACATTTCTTCTCGATTCTATTGGATTCTTAATGTGAGGTAGCTAGGTGTATTTTTATCTAATTGAGATAAATCAAGTGACTCCCCATTTACCTTTAGAGTTACTTTTGAAGATTGAGCAATAATAATTTGAGTTGGTTTAGTTTTATCAGAAAAATCTAAAGAGTATTTTGAATTTTTCGTTTTTGAAAGGAGGTAACTCTCTGAAGTATCTGAGTTATCTACTGAAAACCATGTGTCATCGCTATCTTTTGATAACTCCACATCTAAAACTACTGAAGAATTTACATTGGAGAAATCAACCATTAGTTGATTGCCTTGAGTTGTCGTTGTAACATTTGCCCCCGAAACGGTAACCTCAGAAATGCTTCGTGACGATTTAGCCCTACTAGCCGTTGACAGATGATTAACTGTAGAGATAGTATTTGGTTTATCACCTGAGGTTGATTATAAAGATGTCTAATAATAATATAACCTACTGAGCAGATGATAAGTAACGAAACCGCACTAAGCATTAGTAAAGGTAAATAGTTAGACTTTCTTTTTTCTTCACGTTTATGCTTTAAAAAGCGTGACATGGGAGCTTTAGCAGCTAAGGTATCTTCCTTACGTTCAACTGGTTTCTTCTCTTTTTTTAGTTTTTGCTCATTCTGTTTCTGCTCCTCAAACAGACGTTTTCCATCTAAACCAACCGAAGTGGCATACTTTTCAAGCGCCTCTTGCTGAATGTCCTCTGGCAAAGCTTTAAATTGATCCATTTCCATAGCCAGAAGAAACTGGGCTTCGACTCCAGAAATTTTTTCTACATCATACAAACTTAACTCTTTCTTTATACGCGCTGCACGTAATTGCTCACCTAGAGAGTGTAACTTCATTTTTCCCCTTTCTAATATTCTTCTTTGTTTTCGTGTCTCTATTATAGCAAATAATCACTTATTTAGGGAAGACAACAAAATCGGTAATCTCCATATTTGAGAGATAGTGATTCAAAAAATCCTTCAACTCCTTGGAAGTAATGCTCATCAGTTCCTGACCAAAATCAAAGTATGTTTTATCATTCTCAAAATAAGCTAAATATTGGCTTCCTAAATTCTGGATATTGTCTAGACTACGTAAAAATTCACCATACAAAGCTTTCTTTTGTAAATCCAATGCTTCTTCCGTCAACAATCGTTTTTTATCTGCCGATGTCATCACCTGACGAATTAAACTTGACATACGGATTGGTTCTGCAGTGTCCATAGTCATAATGACAAATGAATATCGATTAGATACCTCGTATTCAATTGACACAGACTCGTCTATTTTTCCTTCAGCATACCAATTTTGATAATAAGGAGACGTCCAGCCAAACAGTAAATTGAACAATAACTGTACCAGTATGTTTTCTCTCATACGATTATCAGTAAAAGGAACACTCTTAAAACCAATGGCTAGTTTTGAGATGAATATCTCCATTTGAAGACTATCTAATTTTTGGATATCTGACTCAATGAGGTGCTTTTCTTTCTCGACTATTCTCTCAGGTGGTGTAAACTTACTTTGTTTTTCATTGACAAAAGTGTAAATATTTTCAACATCAAAATCGCCCACTAAGACGAGATGACAGTTTGCTGGTCTGTAAAAGCAATCAAAATTATCTTTTAAGTCCTTTACAGTAATTTCTTCAATACTATCAACACTTCCAGCAATGTCTTGACCTAATATAGTATTAGGATACAAACTTTGTAAACAACCTAGATAAGCTCTGTAGTCAGGATCATCCTGATACATATTTATTTCTTGTTCAATAATTCTTTTTTCATGGTTGACAGCATCTTCAGAACTTGTAAAGTTCGATGTAAACTTTAATAAAAGCTCTAAAGACTCCTCAAAGTGGTCAAGGGTAGAAAAATAATATGTTGTCTTCTCCAAGGTTGTAAAAGCATTGACATCAGCTCCAAGCTTGACAAAATCCAATGTCACATCCCTTCCCTGCTCATCCTCAAATAGCTTGTGTTCAAGAAAATGAGCAATACCTGCAGGGTAAGATTGTGACTCACCATCAATATAAAAGTGATTATCTAGCGCTCCAAAATTTGTTGACAAAAAGGCGGCTTTCTACAAATCCTTTTTTCTTAATGATTGATAAAGACATACCATTATCTAAAATTGCTGAATAAACTTCTTCATCAATTTTTTGATAATAACGTTTCTTCAAAGCAGCCATTCTAAGACACTCCTTCTAAAAAGAACAAACTCTGTAGCTTAACTTGACGTGCTACACGGCAAACATCTTTTTTAGTAACCTTCTCAATCTCATCTAACCAATTCTCCAATGAAAGACTTTTATCACCAAAAATCACCTTATTAAAACGTTGTTCCACTAATGTTAAGGCATGATCTTCAGAGAGTAGGGCATTCATTCGTATGATTTTTTTGGTTTGATTCAGGAGAGAACTTGAAAAACGTCCTAATTTAATGTAATTCAATTCTCTACTAATTCCTCGCATAGCCTGATTTCTATTAGATTTTTCAATTCCAGCGTAAACTTCCAGTAAACCTGTAAAGATATCAAATTGACTACTAATTGAATAAGCCAACCCTTCCTTTTCTCGAAGTGTTGTAAACAAGGCTGAATGGGCAAATTCACCGAACATGGCATTAAATACAATTAAAGCAAAGTAATCTTTATCTCCATATTGACACGGAAATTGGTACCCTAGCTGTAAAATAGATTGACTACTCTGTCTAGGTTCTATCTTTTCTTTCACAACATTGACATAAGGTTGACTATAGCTAAACTGTAAATCAATTTGACGTCCTTCCAAAGGAAAACGATGTAAAGCTTGGAGTACTTGATAATCATCAAATTCTCCAACCATAAAGATATCAATACGATCTCTTGTCAACATGCTTTGAAATTCTTGATAAGCTGTAAAAGAGGTTTCTGCTTCAACAAGTTCTACTTGACCATATTTGGGAACTTTCAAGCCCTCGTTCACAAAATAAAGCTCTCTTCCCTTAACTTCACTGTAATAGTAATTATTCTCTGTGTCAACATCCAGGTAGGTCATTAAATTTTGTTTCTATGTCAAATACTTTATTTTGGTATTGAGCTACTCTTGACAGTGGCTTGTAAAGACACTCTTTCAAAAATCCTAGCACTTCCCAAAATAATCCTTCATTCGTAGGGATCAAAGCATCTTTCAGATATGTCAACTCGATGTCAACGCTATGTGTCAATCCTTTAGTTGACACTCTAGTTGACAACTGTGTTCCATAAAGAGAAGCTAGTCTCTCTTTAAAAGACTGTACTGTTGGATACGTCTGATTGGCTGTAGCCAACATTTGTGAAACTAGGGCTCGTTTAGCAATTGTTTGTTTATTCAAAGAACCTGTCATTCGAAAAACAATACGATTAGTTTTATATTTTTGTGTTGGAATGAAGTGTACATAGACACCATCAGCAATTTTCATTGATAACCTCTAAAAAGTTTATGCTTCCAATTATACCATTTTTATGCTATCTTATCTCAAGAGAAAGTTGAGGTACTATGGAATATAAATTATTTGATGAATACATCACACTGCAGGCACTTTTAAAAGAATTAAGTATCATTCATAGTGGCGGAGCTATAAAAGGTTTCTTGGCTAATAATACCGTTTTATTCAACGGTGAGGATGAAAAACGTCGTGGAAAAAAACTTCGTTATGGAGATGTTATTACCATTCCGTCTGAGGAACTTGAAATAACGATTGTAGCTCCTACGACAAATGAAATTGAAGAACATCAAAAAGAAGTCGCTGAAAAAGCACGTGTTGCTGCCATTGTTAAAAAAATGAATCAGGATAATAAAAAGAAACAAAAAGCACATCCGTCAAAAGAAAGCAATAAAACTAAACGAAAACCCGTTCGTTTCCCAGGAACCTAACTATGTGGCTCGAAAAAATTGATATTCAACACTTTAGAAATTATACTGAAGCCTCTGTGAGCTTCTCACCTCATCTCAATATTTTTCTTGGTCGCAACGCTCAAGGAAAAACAAATATTCTTGAGGCAATCTATTTTCTAGCATTGACACGTAGTCATCGGACCCGTTCAGATAAGGAACTGATTCAATTTCAGCAAAATACTCTCAAACTGAACGGCATTGTGCATCGTCATAGTGGGAAGCTACCTCTGGAAATCAGTTTATCTAATAAAGGACGCATAACAAAGGTCAACCATCTCAAACAAGCTAAATTATCCGATTATATCGGTCACATGACGGTGGTGCTCTTTGCTCCTGAGGATTTACAACTTATAAAAGGATCTCCAAGCCTAAGGCGTAAATTTATAGATATTGATTTAGGACAGATTAAGCCTGTTTATCTCTCAGACCTATCAAGTTATAATCATGTACTCAAACAACGTAATGCCTATCTCAAATCTACTGACAATGTAGACATTAATTTCCTCTCAGTGTTAGATGAACAGCTTTCCGATTTTGGAACACGAGTTATCGAACATAGACTAGAATTTATCAAGCAATTAGAGGAGGAGGCAGATAGACATCATAGTAACCTCTCAAATCAGATAGAGCGCCTTAAAATCTCCTACGAATCTAATATCCCACTGGAAAATAACAAAGTTATTCGCGAATCATTTTTAACCACGTTAAAGCAAAATCACAAAAGAGATATCTTCAAAAAGAACACTGGTGTTGGTCCACATAGGGATGATTTGACATTTTACATCAATGACATGAACGCATCTTTCGGCAGTCAAGGGCAGCAACGTAGCCTCATTCTTTCTTTAAAAATGGCTGAGATTGCTCTGATAAAAAAAGTAACAGGTGAATTTCCTATTCTTCTCCTCGATGATGTCATGAGTGAGCTTGACAACCACCGTCAACTTAAACTGTTAGAAAGTATTGACGAAGAGGTTCAAACCTTCATGACGACAACTTCACTTGATCATCTGAGTAACCTACCATCTGATTTAAAGACCTTCTTAGTCAATAATGGTAATATTTATGAAAAACAAGTCGATTAAATGACTTGTTTTTCTATTTTTTGGTAATTGACAGATGTGACAAGCATCACCTGATAAGTTGTAAATCCTTTCAACCTAAATCCTTTATTAACAACTATACTCACGTAAATACGTTGTAAACTTATCGTAAATATCTCTGTAAACAAAAAGTACTTATCTGAGATAAGTACTTTTTGTTTATTAATGAGCTGAGTAGTTAGGCGCCTCGTTGGTAATTTGAACATCATGAGGGTGACTTTCAATAAGTCCTGCACCTGACATTTCAACAAACTGAGCTTTATCATGTAAAGCCTGGATGTCTTCTGCACCTGTATAACCCATACCTGCACGGATACCGCCAATCAATTGGAATACAATATCAGCAGCAGAACCTTTATAAGCTACACGGCCTTCAATTCCTTCTGGAACAAGTTTATTCGCTTCATTAACTGCACCTTGGAAGTAACGATCGCTTGATCCCTTCTTCATCGCTGCAATTGATCCCATACCACGGTATGATTTATATTTACGACCTTGGAAAATCTCAGTTTCACCTGGTGCTTCATCAGTACCAGCAAACATAGAACCAAGCATTACAGCATTACCACCTGCTGCAAGAGCTTTTACGATATCACCTGAGTATTTGATACCACCATCAGCAATGATTGTTTTTCCGTATTCACGCGCAACACTGGCAGCATCGTAAATAGCAGTCACTTGAGGAACACCTACACCTGCAACCACACGTGTTGTACAAATAGAACCTGGTCCAATACCTACTTTAACGACATCGACACCTGCTTCATAGAGTGCACGCGCACCTTCAGCCGTTGCAATGTTTCCTGCAATCAAAGTACGGTCTGGGAAGTGAGCACGAATTTCAGCAATTTTACGAAGAACTCCTGCTGAATGACCATGTGCAGTATCAATGACAATAGCATCTGCACCTGCTTCAAAGAGAGCTTCTGCACGTTCGAAGGTATCAGAAGTAACCCCTACCGCACCTGCTACCAAAAGACGACCAAATTCATCTTTAGCTGCATTTGGAAATTCAATAACCTTTTCAATATCCTTAATAGTAATGAGTCCTGACAAACGCCCTTCTTCATCAACTAGAGGCAGCTTCTCAATACGATGTTCATGAAGGATACTTTCAGCAGTTTCAAGATCAGTACCAACTGGAGCAGTGACCAACTTTTCAGAAGTCATGTGTTCTGAAATCGGCGTATCGTAATTAGAGATGAATCGCATATCACGGTTTGTGATAATACCAACCAATTTACGATTTTCAAGTGTCTCAACAATTGGAACTCCTGAGATACGATAACGTTGCATCAACTCTTCAGCTTCAGCAACCTTATTTTCAGGTGTTAAGAAGAACGGATCGATAATAACTCCATTTTCAGAGCGTTTTACCTTGCGAACTTCTTCAGCTTGTTCAGCAATAGACATGTTCTTGTGAATAACACCCAAACCACCAGCACGAGCAATTGAGATAGCCATTTTACTATCTGTGACCGTATCCATAGCAGCAGTTATAATTGGGATGTTTAATGTCAAATTTTTAGCCAATTTCGTCTTCAAGTTGACGTTGTTTGGTAGAACATGACTTTCCGCAGGAATAAGCAATACGTCATCAAAAGTGTAACCTTTTTTCAAGAATTTAGTGTCCCAATTTGACATTATAATCGTCCTCTTTTCTCAAAGTTTTGAGGTACAGAAACCCCAGTCTATTTTTTAATTGATAATATCATATCATGCTAAAATGATTTGTCAACAGATTTCGCATAAGATTCTAAGAAAACCCTTTTCCAAATAAAAAAGGGCTCCAGATTATCTTGAGTCCCTACTTTTTGATTTCTTAGAAATACTTGATTCCCATAGCATCTTTTACTTCTGAGAGTGTTTGTCCTGCAACTTCACGAGCGGCTTGACTACCTTTTTCAAGCATTCGGAAAACCTCTCCCATATCCTTAGCAAATTCTAAACGGCGTTCACGAATTGGAGCTAACTCACGTTCTAAGATTTCTAGAAGATAACGTTTTGTTTTCACATCTCCTAAACCACCTCGTTGATAATGTTCTTTCATTTCAGCAATTGTAGTAGCATCCTCTTCGCGACCAAAGATATCAAGATAATGGAAAACCATATTACCTTCAATTTGGCCTGGATCTTCTACACGAATATGGTTCGGATCCGTATACATGCTCATGACTTTTTTACGAACAGTATCCTCATCATCTGAAAGGAAGATACCATTACCCAAGGATTTAGACATCTTAGCATTACCGTCTAGGCCTGGGAGACGACCTGCAGCTTCATTTTCAGGGTAGATTCCCTCTGGCTCAACCAAAATATCACAATTATAAGTATGATTGAAGCTACGTGCAATCTCGCGCGTCTGCTCAATCATTGGCTTCTGATCATTACCTACTGGAACATAATTTGCTTTAAATGCCGTGATATCAGCTGCCTGAGAAATTGGATAAACAAGAAATCCTGTTGGAATAGATTCTCCGAAACCTTTTTGAGCAATTTCCGTCTTAACCGTTGGATTACGCTCTAAACGGGCCAATGAAACTAAGTTCATGTAATACATGGTTAACTCAGCTAACTCAGGAATCTGACTTTGAATGAAGATTGTCGACTTTGTAGGATCTAGACCTACAGAGAGATAGTCTAAAGCGACATTTCCAATAGATTCTTTGATGATTTCTGACTCTTTTGCGTGATCCGTAAGAGCTTGCTGATCAGCCAAAAATACAAACATATTATATTTATCTTCATTCTGTAAAAGGACACGATTTTTTAAACTACCAACATAGTGTCCAAGATGAAGTTTCCCTGTTGGACGGTCTCCTGTTAAAATAATAGGTTTCGTCATATTATTACCTCTCTAAATACAAAAAATCCCCACGCAAAAATATGCGTGAGGGCGTTAATCACTTATGATACGCGGTACCACCTCAATTGACAACTCTTTTAAAGTTATCATCTCAAGCCTTCTCAATAAAGAAGTTGCACGGTAAGAGGTGCCAAGCCTAACGTTTATGTGTTCACGTTAATAATTAATTCTCTTCAGCCCATTCATTCTACCTTCATACTGGTTTGCAGCTACCACCAGCTCTCTATAAAAAAGGTAAGAATTACTCTTCTGATGACTATTATTCTACATTGTTTTATCTATTTTTGTCAAGGTTATGTTTCCAGTTTCACGTGAAACACAACCTCATATTCAACCAAAATAGTCATTACTTGACGGAAATTTAAAAAGACTTGATAATAGGAATATCATATCTAGGAGATAATATATGAAACGTCGAATAATAGACATACTTTTAGTTACAATCGGTTCTTTTATAGCTGCTGTCGGCTATAACTCACTTTTAGTTAAGAATAATATTGCTTCGGGTGGTGTCGGAGGGCTAGCCATTAGTTTAAATGCCCTTTTTGGCTGGAATAATGCTAACTTCGTCTTAGCAACAACCATCCCTTTGTTAATTTTATGTTGGTTCTTTCTTGGCCGCGAAGTTCTCCTAAAAACCTTCTATGGGTCTCTTGTCTTCCCAATGTTTATTAAATTAACTGAGGGCTTACCTACACTCACCAAACAACCTTTGTTGGCTGCTATTTTTGGTGGAATTGTATTAGGGTTAGGATTGGGAATAGTTTTTTATGGAAATTCCTCAACTGGGGGAACTGGAATTATCACACAAATCCTTAATAAATATACGCCACTCCCACTAGGGATGGTACTCCTTATTGTTGATGGAATCATTGTCGCCATCAGTGCCATCGCCTTTCCTCCTGATACTGTGATGTACTCCATTCTTTCACTTGGAGTTGTTTCTCTTACAATTGATAAAATGATGGTCGGACTCAATTCATCGCGGAATCTTCTAATTATTTCGCAAAATAGTGAACAAATCCTAAATTACATCACTAAAGTTGCTGATCGAGGCGCAACAAAAATTCCAGTTCTTGGTGGACATACCGGACATGCACAAAATATGATTATGACTACCTTGTCAACTCATGAGGTTCCAAAAGTCCAAGAAGAAATCCAAAAAATAGATGAAACTGCCTTTATCGTCATTGTTCCTGCTTCTACAGTTATGGGACGTGGATTTAGCCTCCAAAAAGATTACCAAAGAGTTCCAAATGACTTTATCAATCCCTTGTAAAATCGATTGAAATAAAGTCTAATTTCTCGTAAAATAGTAGTTAAGAATAAAAATAAAGGATATTATATGCTTACTGTATCAGATGTATCGCTTCGTTTTAGCGATCGTAAACTTTTTGATGATGTTAACATTGCCTTCACACCAGGTAATACTTATGGTCTTATCGGTGCTAATGGTGCTGGTAAATCTACTTTTTTGAAAATTTTAGCTGGTGATATCGAACCAACAACAGGACACATCTCTCTTGGTCCTGATGAACGTCTTTCTGTCCTTCGTCAGAACCACTTTGACTATGAAGAAGAACGCGTTATCGATGTTGTTATCATGGGTAATGAACGCCTCTACGATATCATGAAAGAAAAAGATGCCATCTACATGAAAGAAGATTTTTCAGATGAAGATGGTGTCCGTGCTGCTGAATTAGAAGGACTCTTTGCTGAATTAGGTGGTTGGGAAGCTGAAAGCGAAGCCTCACAATTGCTTCAGAATCTAAATATCTCAGAAGACCTTCACTATCAAAACATGAGTGAATTGGCTAATGGTGACAAGGTCAAGGTTCTCCTTGCAAAAGCACTCTTTGGTAAACCTGATGTACTTCTTCTTGACGAACCTACCAATGGTCTTGATATCCAGTCAATCTCTTGGCTTGAAGATTTCTTGATTGATTTTGAAAATACGGTCATTGTCGTATCCCATGACCGTCACTTCTTGAATAAGGTATGTACGCATATGGCCGATCTTGACTTTGGTAAAATCAAACTCTATGTCGGTAACTATGACTTCTGGAAACAATCTTCAGAATTGGCTGCACGCTTGCAGGCTGACCGTAATGCCAAAGCAGAAGAAAAAATTAAGGAACTTCAAGAATTCGTTGCTCGTTTCTCTGCCAACGCTTCAAAATCTAAACAAGCGACTTCTCGTAAGAAAATGCTTGATAAAATTGAGCTAGAAGAAATCGTCCCATCAAGTCGTAAATACCCATTCATCAATTTCAAAGCAGAGCGTGAAATCGGTAATGACCTTCTAACAGTTGAAAATCTCACTGTTAAGATGGATGGTGAGACTATTCTTGACAACATTAGTTTCATCTTGCGACCAGGAGATAAGACTGCCATCATCGGTCAAAACGATATTCAAACAACTGCATTGATTCGTGCTCTTGCCGGTGATATTGACTATGAAGGTACAATCAAATGGGGTGTTACTACTAGCCGTTCTTACCTTCCAAAAGACAATTCTAAAGACTTTGCATCCGGTGAATCAATTCTCGAATGGCTCCGTCAATTTGCCGAAAAAGGTGAAGATGACGATACCTTCTTGCGTGGATTCCTTGGGCGTATGCTCTTCTCAGGGGATGAGGTTAATAAATCTGTTAGTGTTCTCTCAGGGGGAGAAAAGGTACGTGTCATGCTTTCTAAACTCATGCTTTTGAAATCTAACGTCCTTCTTCTAGATGATCCTACTAATCACTTGGATTTGGAATCAATCTCAAGTCTGAATGATGGCGTCCGTGACTTCAAAGAGTCTGTTATCTTTGCCAGTCATGACCATGAATTTATTCAAACAATAGCGAACCACATCGTAGTTGTTTCTAAAAATGGGGTTATTGACCGTATTGATGAAACTTATGATGAGTTCCTTGAAAATGAAGAAGTGCAAGCTAAAGTCAAAGCACTATGGGCTGATTAAACTATAAAAAGATGCAGGTTGGGATATCCCAACCTGTATTAGTATCATTATGACAAATAAAAAATACCATACGACTTTATTATTTTATCTGGCTGCTTTTTTCTTGCCAGTACTAATCATGATAGGGGTGCTGTATAGCCAAAAAATCTATCCTGGTAGTGAGCGGACTATTTTAACAAGTGATGGTTTTCATCAGTATGTGATTTTTGCAACTGGACTTCGGAATATACTTCATGGAGATGGGAGCCTCTTTTACACCTTTACAAGTGGTCTAGGGCTTAATTTCTATGCTCTAACAAGCTATTACCTAGGTTCTTTCTTGTCTCCACTTTACTATTTCTTTACTGTCAACCAAATGGCCGATGCTTTTTATTATATAACACTACTTAAATTCGGGCTTATTGGGTTATCAGGAGCTTTTAGTTTTAAGCGGCTCTTTACAAAAGTGTCAAGAAGTTTCATCCTATGTCTTTCTACAGGATTTTCTTTGATGAGCTTCGCTACCAGTCAGTTAGAAATTAATACCTGGCTAGATGCCTTTATTCTAGCACCTCTAATCATATTAGGTTTACACCTCTTACTAAGATTCAATAAACGGGGCTTATACTTTTTTAGCCTAACCTGCCTTTTTATCCAAAATTACTATTTTGGTTATATGATGGCTATTTTCCTAACCTTTTACACCATAGTACAATTGATAACTATCAAGGGATGGAAGAGTAAGATTCTTCATTTCATAGACTTTGGAATTGTTTCTATACTTGCTGGTTTAAGTAGTGCTGTCATGCTACTACCAACACTACTTGACTTGACCACACATGGTGAAAGGTTTACAGGCGCGTCAAGTTTATTGACAGAGTCCACCTATTATTTTGACTTCTTTGCGAAAAATCTCGTTGGAGTTTACGATACTACTAAATTTGGATCAATACCTATGATCTATGTGGGAATCTTACCTTTGATTCTTTTTCTACTTTTCTTTATTAGTAGGGAAGTCAAGCTATCATTACGTATAGGTTATCTCCTATTAGTAGCTTTCTTTATCGCTAGCTTCTACTTACAGCCTCTTGATTTATTTTGGCAAGGAATGCATGCACCCAACATGTTTCTCCATCGCTATTCTTGGCTCCTATCTCTCCTAATTGTTCTTTTGGCAGGAGAAACACTCAACCGAATAAAATACTTTTCTTTTAAAAGACTCCTCCTATCTTTCTTAGGATTGAGTACCGCTTACTTACTAACTTGGATTTTCCAATCTCACTATAGCTTTATTGAATCAGTCTCCTGGCTATTAAGCCTAGCATTTCTTCTAGCCTATGCCATTCTATTTATTAGCTATTTTAGACAGCAAATTCCTGGGAGTGTTTTTCGCTGTTTCACCTTCTTATTCTGCATTTTTGAGCTTGCATTAAGTACTTACTATGTTGTTGGAGCTCTGGGAAATGAGTGGGTATTCCCAACTCGTGAAGGCTACCTACGAAATATGTCTGCTATTACAAAACTAGTTTCAGATACTAAGCAAGCAAATAAGACTTTTTACCGTACTGAAAGGTTAGAGGCTCAAACTGGTAACGACAGTATGAAATTCAACTATAATGGTATCTCTCAGTTCTCATCCATTCGAAATACTGCTTCAAGCTCAACACTCGATAGGTTAGGCTTCAAATCTGAAGGGACTAATTTAAACCTACGTTACCAAAATAACACCATTATCGCTGATAGTCTCTTCGGAATAAAATATAATTTATCGAACTTTGACCTTAATAAGTATGGTTTTAATCACGTAACTTCTGAAAAAACAATAGGGCTTTATCAAAATAATAATGCAAGCCAGCTTGCTATCTTAACTGATGGCATTTACAAGAATATTGACTTCACTGTCAATACGCTTGACAATCAAACTAGCTTGCTAAATGCTCTATCTGGACTCAACTTAAACTATTTTAAACGAGCTCCATCTCAACTATTTGATAAAGATGCTAAGTCTTTGAATCAGCGCGTGGCTAAAAACGTTAGCAACTCGAATATAGATTTTGTTACAATAACCTATCGAGTCATCGCTCCACCACATAGTCAACTCTATGTTAGTATTCCTAATATTTCTTGGTCCGATGACAATAACCACTCTCTGTCAATTACTGTAAATGGTATGACAAGGAATCAAGTTACTGATAATACCTTTGATTTCTTCGATCTTGGCTACTTTGAAACAGAATCAATGGTTACCATCAAACTTAGTTTTCCTGGCAATAAAGCAATATCCTTTGATAATCCTAGTTTTTATGCCCTTGATACTCAAAACTATCAGATAGCTATGGATACTATTAATGAACGTGATAGTAAGGTTACGACGTCAAATAATAAAGTGTTCGTTGATTATAGTAGTAAAACGAATGCCTCACTATTCTTCACCATTCCATACGATAAGGGGTGGACAGCGACCATAAACCATAAAAAAGTTAAGATTCAACGAGCCCAAAAGGGGTTCATGAAAGTTGATGTCCCTAGTGGGAAAGGTGAAGTTGTTCTAACCTTCATTCCCTATGGTCTTAAGACAGGTTTATTGATTAGTCTATTGGCAAGTATCATATTTTGTTGCTACGCTTATTTCATCAGAAAAATAACCGTTATTCAAAACTGCTGATTATCTTAAATAAAATTAAATAGGTTTGGAACAATTGTTCCAGACCTATTTATCTTTGGGTACAAAAAAACTCAAGCTATACAACTTGAGGTGTCTTATCACTCCGCCAGTAGGACTCGAACCTACGACATCATGATTAACAGTCATGCGCTACTACCAACTGAGCTATGGCGGATAAAACTGCTAAGTAGCAAAAATAGTCCGTACGGGATTCGAACCCGTGTTACCGCCGTGAAAAGGCGGTGTCTTAACCCCTTGACCAACGGACCAAGTTCTGAGATTTTTATCTCGTTAATACTCTTATTATTATATCAGAGTATTCGATTTTGTCTATACTTTTTTTCAAAAAAAATATTAAATTTTGCTAAATTTATTCGAATTTTACGTTAGTTTTTATCTTGCTTTTACAAAGTATTGACATGTTGCTATATATTTTGTAAACTAATAGAGTTATTGGTCCCATAGCTCAGCTGGATAGAGCATTCGCCTTCTAAGCGAACGGTCGCAGGTTCGAATCCTGCTGGGATCAGATAAAAAACGCAATCTAGAATCTCTAGTTGCGTTTTTCTTTTGCCTCGATAAATAGAAAGTAATTTAAAACAAACAAGGGAAGCAAAGTCGTATATAGGCTGTATTCATGTAAATATTGAGCAAACCAAGTTGAGGCTGCAACTCCTACCATAAATGTAAAGATGATAATAGTAGTGTAAGAAGCTTGTTTAAGCACTTTGGGATCCCCCTCGTCAATAGCCCTAGCAACGGTTAAAGAGGTATTCGTAATATTACCAGTCATCATGAAGGAAGCATAATTTACCCCTCTAACACGCTTAAAAATACCTACTTGAAGAGAGGCAAAAAATGCCAAGCCTGCAATCGTAATAGTAGAATCAACGTAAGGTGTAATAATGGCGAGAATAGTCATCAAGAGAAAGGCAAGTCTAATCGCTTGCAAATGCCATCCCCATTTATGGTTAATGAGCCACCTCTTAACAAAAAAAACAAAAAACTGACCTAAAACAAAGAAAAAAATAGGTATCACATAGCTGAAAGCTCTTGCAATATGCCCCTCAACAAGATGAATAACCAAATAAAGAAGATTACCTGTCTGAATACTTGCAAATCGTCCGTCTTGAGTATTGTAAGTATAGGCATCAATAAAGCCCCCTATATAACTTACTAGAGTTGCTACCCTTAATCCTTCAAAAACACGATAGGAGCGTTTTTCATTCTGAACATGTCTGTTTCCTTCTTCTACTTATGGTAAGGACTTCCCTGCTGAATCATGAATGCGCGATAAATTTGTTCTACTAATACAAGGCGCATAAGCTGATGAGGGAACGTTAAGAGACCAAAACTCATTAATTGATTAGCCCTCTTTTTCACTGTAGGAGAGAGTCCCAAACTTCCCCCTATAATAAAAGTAATATCTGAATAGCCTCTAAGAGTCGCTTGCTCTAACTCTTTAGCAAATTGCTCCGAGGGAAATTGTTTTCCTTCAATAGCTAAGGCAATGACATAATCACGATCACCTACTTTAGCCAAGATACGCTGCCCCTCTTTGTCTAGGATAGCTTTATTTTCAGATTCGCTTGCATTATCTGGTGTCTTTTCATCCGTTAATTCTATAGACTCAAATTTTGTAAAGCGTCCTAGTCGTTTGACATACTCCGCAATGCCATCTTTCAAATATTTTTCTTTCAATTTTCCAACGGTAATCAATTTAACTTTCATAGGCTTATTATAGCACATATCCACAATCTTTTAACACCTTATCCACACCTTTTTACTGTTAAGAATCTTTAGTTATCCCTATAAAATAGCTTCTTATCTACACTTTTTGAAACTTATCCACAGACTGTTGATAACTGTTTTTTAAAATCACTTTATGATATAATTAAGCTTACTTTGATATGTTTATCAAAAAGGAGGACTAAACGTGAAAAAATTTAACTGGAAAAAAATAGTAGCGCCGATTGCAATGCTTGTTATTGGCTTACTAGGTGGTTTACTAGGTGCCTTTATCCTACTAACAGCAGCAGGGGTATCTTTTACCAATTCAACAGATACAGGTGTTAAAACAGCTAAGACCGTATACAATAATACAACAGATACAACTAAAGCTGTTAAGAAAGTACAAAATGCCGTTGTTTCTGTCATCAATTACCAAGAAGGGTCATCTTCAGATTCTCTAAATGAACTTTATGGCCGTATCTTTGGTGGAGATGATAGTTCTGACTCTAACCAAGACAAATCAAAAGATTCTGATGGGTTGCAAGTCGCTGGTGAAGGTTCTGGAGTCATCTATAAAAAAGATGGGAAAGAGGCCTACATCGTAACCAACAACCACGTTGTCGATGGCGCTAAAAAACTTGAAATCATGCTTTCAGATGGATCAAAAATTACTGGTGAACTCGTTGGTAAAGATACTTACTCTGACCTAGCAGTTGTCAAAGTTTCTTCAGATAAAATTAAAACCGTAGCGGAATTTGCAGACTCAAACTCTCTCACAGTCGGTGAGAAGGCAATTGCTATCGGTAGCCCACTTGGTACCGAATACGCCAACTCAGTAACAGAGGGAATCGTTTCTAGCCTTAGCCGTACCGTAACTATGCAAAACGACAATGGTGAAACTGTTTCAACAAATGCTATCCAAACGGATGCTGCCATTAACCCTGGTAACTCAGGTGGTGCCTTAGTCAATATCGAAGGACAAGTTATCGGTATTAACTCAAGTAAAATTTCATCAACGTCAGCAGTCGCTGGTAGCGCCGTTGAAGGTATGGGATTTGCCATTCCATCAAACGATGTTGTCGAGATTATCAATCAATTGGAAAAAGACGGTAAAGTTACACGACCAGCCCTAGGAATCTCAATGGCCGATCTTAATAGCCTTTCTAGCAGTGCAACTTCTAAATTAGATTTACCAGATGATGTGAAATCTGGAGTGGTAGTCGGCAGCGTTCAAAAAGGTATGCCAGCTGACGGTAAACTTCAAGAAATGATGTTATCACTGAAATTGACGGTAAGGAAATCAGCTCAAAAACTGATATTCAAACCAATCTTTACAGCCATAGTATCGGAGATACAATCAAGGTAACCTTCTATCGTGGTAAAGAGAAGAAAACTGAAGAACTTAAATTAACAAAATCTACAGAAGACTTGTCTGACTAAGTCATTGACAAATCTGTCAAAAGACCTTTACAATAATGTAAAGGTCTTTTTTGGAAAGGAATAACATGCAAGAACAACTCAAAGCTTTACCTATTAGTGACATCTATCCCAATCCTTTTCAACCTCGTATAGAGTTCTCTGATGAAGAATTAGCGGAGCTAAGCCAATCGATTGCAGAAAATGGACTAATACAGCCAATCATTGTCCGAAAATCGGATATTATTGGTTATGAACTAATTGCTGGGGAAAGACGTTTACGTGCCTGTAAACGTCTAGGAATGACAGAAATCCCTGCAGTTGTAAAGGAAGTTACAGATCAAGAAAGCCGTAAACAAGCTATTATTGAAAATTTACAACGATCGAATCTCAATCCCATTGAAGAAGCAAAGGCCTATCGTAGTTTAATTAATGAGCTAGCTTATAGTCACGAGGAACTGGCGAAAGCTATGGGGAAATCCAGACCTTATATCAGTAACGCTCTCAGACTCCTCCAACTTCCCAAAGAGATACAGACGAGTATCGAAAATGGCAAACTGAGTCAAGGACATGCTAGAGCACTTTTAGCTGTTGAGGATACAAAAAAGCAATTAACTATCTATCATCAGGTCCTTACTGAAAAATGGTCCGTTCGTACTCTGGAAAAAAGACTTCAAGAACTTCCTAAAAAACAAAAATCAAAAAAAGATATTCATATAAAAGATAAAGAAAAAGAACTTGAAAAATCACTTGGTCTCCCAGTTACTCTTCGTTATCACAAAAATCACTCTGGAACTATTCAGATCCACTTTTCGACAGAAGAAGATTTTAACAGAATTATCAACAAGCTTATTTGACCTGTGAATTGAGTAGCAAAAAGAAACAAACTTATCCACATCATAAAACGGTTGCCCTCCCTTTATTTTAGAGGGTTTCTTTTTTTATTCACAACTTGTGGATAACTCTTGTGAACAATGTGAATTATCTTTTTTGACTTGTGGATAACTTAAGGAACTTTTATCTCCGGACCTGTGGAAAACTTTTTTGTTTTATGATAGAATCAGAGAACAAGAATAAAGAAGGAGAATTGATGGAATGACCGAAAAAGAGCATTTTTTTTGGAATAAGCTCTTAGAGCTGGCCAAAGAGGAACTAACACAAGCCACTTTTGATTATTATGTCCTGGATACCAAGCTCATCAAAGTTCAAAATAACGTTGCTACAATTCTGCTTGAAGAAGTCAAAAAGCTATTCTGGGAAAAGAATATGCAATCTTTCATTTTGATGGCTGGTTTTGAAGCCTATAATAGTGAAATAAAAGTTGAGTACGTCTTTGACGAAGCACTCTTAAACGAGGCAAATTCAACTGTAACAAACAATGACTTTGGCAATAAAAAGGAACAGCAAACACCTGCTCTTCCTACATTGGACTCTGACTTAAATAGTAAGTACACCTTTGATAATTTTATTCAGGGGGATGAAAACCGTTGGTCAGTTGCTGCATCTTTAGCTGTAGCTGATTCACCAGGAGCTACGTATAACCCTCTATTTATTTATGGAGGACCTGGTCTCGGAAAAACTCACTTACTCAATGCCATTGGTAACAAGGTCTTACATGATAATCCTCAAGCACGTATCAAATACATTACTGCAGAGAATTTCATTAATGAATTTGTTGTCCATATCCGTTTAGATAAAATGGATGAACTAAAACTTAAATACCGTCATCTGGACGTTCTCTTAATTGATGATATTCAATCATTGGCTAAAAAATCAACGCAAGCCACTCAAGAGGAATTCTTCAATACTTTCAATGTCCTTCACAATAATAATAAACAAATTGTCCTGACCAGCGACCGTAATCCAGATCAATTGAACGAGATGGAAGAGCGTCTTGTCACGCGCTTCAATGGGGATTAACCGTCAATATCACACCACCTGACTTTGAAACGCGAGTGGCCATTCTTACTAATAAGATTATGGACTATGATTATCATTTTCCTCCTGAAACAATTGAGTATTTAGCTGGCCAATTTGATTCAAATGTCCGTGACTTAGAAGGGGCCTTAAAAGATATTAGCTTAGTTGCCAATGTTCGCCAGTTAGATACTATCACAGTTGAAGTAGCTGCTGAAGCCATTCGCGCACGTAAAATGGATAGTCCTAAGTTAACTCTTATTCCGATTGAGGATATCCAAACTGAGGTAGGAAAATTTTATAATGTCACTGTGAAAGAAATCAAGGCAACTAAACGAACACAAAATATTGTCTTGGCACGTCAGGTAGCCATGTATCTTGCGCGTGAAATGACTGATAACTCTCTTCCGAAAATTGGAAAAGAATTTGGAGGAAGAGACCACTCAACTGTCTTACATGCATACAATAAAATCAAAAATATGATTGCTCAAGATGACAGTTTACGCATTGAAATTGATACCATCAAAAACAAGATAAAATAATACTTGTGGATAACTATTAAAAATTATCCAAACTTTTCCACAGGCTGTGCACAAGTTTAAAGCCTTGATAAAACTATGTTTTGTAGACTTATGCACAGTGTCCACAAGACCTACTACTACTACTAAAATAATACTAATAAAATAAAGGAGCATCATGATTCAATTTGCGATTAATAAAGCTTATTTCTTACAAGCACTTCATACGACTCGCCGTGCTATTTCTTCTAAAAATGCTATCCCAATTCTATCAACGATTAAAATCGAAGTTACCAGTGATGGTATCTATTTGACAGGATCAAATGGGCAAATCTCAATTGAAAATAGTATCTCAGTTTCAGAAGAAAATGCAGGCCTATTAATTACACAGCCAGGTAGTATCCTTTTGGAAGCCAACTTTTTCATTAATGTTGTCTCAAGCTTGCCTGATGTTACCCTAACTTTTGAAGAAATTGAACAATACCAAGTTTTACTGAAGAGTGGTAAATCAGAAATTACCTTGAAAGGGAAAGATGTTGAACAATATCCCCGTATTCAGGAAGTTGATAGCTTGACGCCATTACTCATGGACACAAAAGTGTTAAAATCTATCATTGCTGAAACTTCATTCGCAGCAAGCACGCAAGAAAGTCGTCCAATTTTAACCGGTGTTCACTTTGTTCTTTCAAATCATAAAGATCTCAAAGCTGTAGCAACGGACTCTCACCGTATGAGCCAACGCCAACTTGTTTTGGAGCATTCTGCAGATAACTTTGATGTTGTAATCCCAAGTCGCTCACTTAAAGAATTATCGGCAGTCTTTAGCGATGATATTGAAAATTTAGAGGTTTTCTTCTCAGCAAATCAAATTCTATTCCGTAGTGAAACAATTTCTTTCTATACACGTTTACTTGAAGGAAATTATCCAGACACGAATCGTCTCTTATCTGATTCATTTGAAACAGAAGTTGTTTTCGAGACCGCTAGCCTTCGTTCTGCTATGGAACGTTCATATTTGATTTCTAATGCTAGTCAAAGTGGTACTGTTAAACTCGAAATCATCAATGGCAGTGTCAGTGCCCATGTTAATTCGCCAGAAGTCGGAAAGGTGAATGAGGATATTGACGTGCAAGATGTTTCAGGTAGTGATTTGGTCATTAGTTTCAACCCAACCTACCTAATAGATGCTTTGAAAGCTCTTAAGAGTGAGACTGTCCGTGTACGTTTCATTTCACCAGTGCGTCCATTTACTTTGACGCCAGCAGATGACAGTGAGAATTTATTCAATTGATTACACCTGTAAGAACAAACTAAAATCGAAAAAGTTATCCACAGTGGATAACTTTTTTACTAGAGAGGAAGTCTATGTACCAAATTGGAAGTTTAGTTGAAATGAAAAAACCACATGCTTGTACCATCAAAGCAACAGGAAAAAAAGCTAATGAATGGGAAGTGACCCGTCTTGGAGCTGACATTAAGATCCGTTGTACGAATTGTGATCATGTGGTTATGATGAGTCGTCATGATTTCGAAAAGAAACTTAAGAAGATTTTATAACAGACATTGAGGAGTCTAGATAAGGAGATTCTTATGTTAAGGAAATTGGTTTACTAGCAATATAAAAACTTTCTAGAGTCCCCAATTATCTTCTTTATAGCATTCTTTGCCTTGCTTCCCTTTTTCTGATTCTCAAAGGGAAGTTGCCTATTTTTAACAATTTTTGTGTTATAATTAACTGAATTACTTTTTTATGGAGAAATAAATTAATGGCTTTAACAGCAGGTATCGTTGGTTTGCCAAACGTTGGTAAATCAACTCTTTTCAATGCAATTACAAAAGCGGGTGCGGAAGCTGCTAACTATCCTTTCGCGACAATTGATCCAAACGTCGGAATGGTTGAGGTACCAGATGAGCGTTTGACGAAACTGACTGAACTTATTACCCCTAAAAAGACAGTTCCAACCACATTTGAGTTCACAGATATTGCGGGTATCGTAAAAGGAGCATCAAAGGGTGAAGGTCTTGGAAATAAGTTCTTAGCGAACATTCGTGAAGTAGATGCGATTGTCCATGTGGTTCGTGCTTTCGATGATGAAAATGTTATGCGTGAACAAGGGCGTGAGGATGCCTTTGTAGATCCGATGGCTGATATTGATACAATCAACCTAGAATTGATTTGGCTGACCTTGAATCAATTAACAAACGTTATGCGCGTGTCGAAAAAATTGCTCGTACACAAAAAGATAAAGATTCTGTGGCAGAGTTTAATATTCTTCAAAAGATTAAACCTGTTCTAGAAGATGGTAAGTCTGCACGTACGATTGATTTTACTGAAGAAGAGCAAAAAATTGTTAAGGGACTCTTCCTCTTGACAACAAAACCAGTACTTTATGTGGCTAACGTTGATGAAGACCAAGTTGCAAATCCTGATGATATTGATTATGTCAAACAAATTCGTGAGTTTGCAGCGACTGAAAATGCAGAAGTAGTTGTTATCTCGGCACGTGTTGAGGAAGAAATTTCTGAATTGGATGATGAAGACAAAGAAATGTTCTTGGAAGACCTTGGTTTGACAGAATCAGGAGTTGATAAACTGACACGCGCAGCCTATCACTTGCTTGGTCTTGGAACTTACTTACTGCTGGTGAGAAAGAAGTACGTGCTTGGACCTTTAAACGAGGCATCAAGGCTCCACAGGCAGCTGGAATTATCCACTCTGACTTCGAGAAAGGCTTTATCCGTGCTGTAACCATGTCTTACGATGATCTCATTAAATATGGTTCTGAGAAAGCTGTTAAGGAAGCTGGTCGCCTTCGTGAAGAAGGAAAAGAATATGTTGTCCAAGATGGCGATATTATGGAATTCCGTTTCAACGTTTAGAAAATAAAAAATAGTGCACAAGGCTGAAAAGTATTTTTCAGTCCTTTTGCTGTTTATCAAAGAGGAGAAATAATGACAAAATTAGTAGTTGGCTTGGGAAATCCTGGTTCAAAATACCATGAGACACGTCACAATGTTGGTTTTATGGCTATTGACCTAATGGCTAAGGAACTGGGATTAACCTTTTCTGAAGAAAAGACCTTTAAGGCTGAAGTGGCTTCGACCTTTTTAAACGGTGAAAAGGTTTATTTTGTGAAACCAACGACCTTTATGAATCTATCTGGTCTAGCTGTTAGAGCATTGCTAGCTTATTACAATATTCCCATGGAGGATTTTATCGTTATTTACGATGACTTAGATATGGAAGTTGGGAAACTGCGCTTTCGTCAAAAAGGTTCAGCAGGTGGTCATAATGGGATTAAATCTATTATTGCTGAAACTGGCACTCAAGAATTTGACCGTATAAAAATTGGTATTGGTCGCCCACAGAAAGGAATGACGGTCGTTAATCATGTCCTTGGAAAATTTAGTGAAGATGATTATGCCACAATTTTACTGACTTTAGACAAGGTAGAGACGGCCCTCAATCATTACCTTAAAACCAATGATTTCGAAGACACCATGAGGCGTTATAATGGCTAATACCCTATTAGATCTTTTTGAGAAGAATCCTCAATTGCTTGAGTGGCGTGATAAAGTAACTTTATTGAGTAGACAGTTGGTTATGGGATTTTCTGGTTCCAGCAAGGCAGTTGTCATGGCATCTGCCCTTTCTGAGCAGGTTCCTAAGATTCTAATCGTTACTTCAACACAAAATGAAGCTGAGCAACTAACAGGAGATTTGTCAGCTATCTTAGGAGAGGATAAGGTTTATTCTTTTTTTGCAGATGATGTAGTAGCTGCAGAGTTTATCTTCGCTTCTCCAGAAAAGACCCATTCTCGTCTCGAAAGTCTTAATTTTTTAATAGATAAAGAGGCCAGTGGGGTTTTGGTCACGAGTTTAGTTGGGACTAAGTTACATTTGCCTAACCCTAAGGTTTATAAAGACTCTCGTATTAACTTAGCACTAGGGGAAGAACATGATTTAGAGGCTCTCAGTAAGCATCTGACTCATATTGGATACCAAAGGGTAGAGCAGGTTCTCTCACCTGGTGAGTTTAGTCGTAGGGGCGATATTTTAGATATCTATGAACTGACTGCAGAACTCCCCTACCGTTTAGAATTTTTTGGAGACGAGATTGATGGTATTCGTCAGTTTGATAGCGATAGTCAAAAATCTTTAGACAATTTAGAGCATGTTATCGTATCTCCGGCAGATGATATTATCTTAACAAGAGAAGATTACCAACGTGCTGAGAAGGCCCTAGAAAGTGCGGTCTCGAAGGCAGAAGGTCCTCATAAAGCTTACCTTGAGGAAGTTCTGTCAGTTACGATTGATGGTTACCGTCATAAAGATTTACGTAAGTTTTTGTCTCTCTTTTATGATAAAGCTTACACCTTATTTGACTACCTTCCAAAGGGAACTCCTGTATTCATTGATGATTTTCAAAAGATAGTGGACCGCCATGGACGTCTTGAGTTGGAAGTGGCTAATCTTTTAACTGAGGATCTTCATCAGGGCAAGTCTCTGAGTCATCTAAATTACTTAGTGGATTCATTTAAGACTTTACGTAACTATCAGCCAGCTAGTTTCTTTTCGAATTTTCATAAGGGATTGGGAAATCTTAAATTTGATAAGTTGTATCAATTCACGCAATACCCTATGCAAGAGTTCTTTAACCAGTTCCCACTTCTAGTTGATGAAATACATCGCTATACCAAGAATAAGGCAACAGTTATTTTACAAGTGGGGTCTGAGAAGCAGCTCAAATCTTTGAAGGAAACCTTGGAAGAATATGATTTAGATTTACCCCTTAGTAGTTTTGGAGATTTGATCCCTCATAAGCCTCAGTTAGTCTTAGGAAACTTATCCAATGGTTTTTACTTTGCGGATGAAAAGCTTGTTCTTGTCACTGAACGTGAGATTTTTCATAAAAAAGTAAAACGTCGTGCGCGTGCCAGTCACGTTTCCAATGCAGAGCGTCTCAAAGATTACAATGAACTTGAAAAAGGTGATTATGTTGTACACCAGACTCATGGTATCGGTCAATTTAAAGGTATTGAGACTATTGAGATTAAAGGGGTGCATCGTGACTACTTGACCATCCAATATCAGGATGCTGCAACAATTTCTCTACCTGTTGAGCAGATTGAGAGTCTCTCTAAGTATGTATCAGCGGACGGAAAAGAGCCTAAAATTAATAAACTCAATGATGGGCGTTTTCAAAAGACTAAACAAAAAGTAAGCAAGCAAGTAGAGGATATTGCCGATGATCTCTTAAAACTTTATGCTGAGCGTAGTCAACTTAAAGGTTTTGCTTTTTCACCAGATGATGATAACCAAAGGGATTTCGAAGATGATTTTACCTATGCTGAGACAGAGGATCAATTGCGTTCTATCAAGGAAATTAAGGCAGACATGGAGTCAGACAAACCCATGGATCGTCTCTTGGTTGGTGATGTTGGTTTTGGTAAGACAGAGGTAGCTATGCGTGCTGCCTTCAAGGCAGTCAATGATGGAAAGCAAGTTGCTATCCTAGTTCCTACAACAGTTCTTGCCCACCAGCATTATTTGAATTTTAAAGAACGTTTTGAAAATCATGCTGTTGAGGTAGATGAACTCAGTCGTTTTAGAAGTAAAAAAGAGCAAAATGAGACTATTGAAAATTTAGCTAAAGGGCGTATTGATATTATTATCGGTACCCACCGCCTGCTGTCCTAAGATGTTAAGTTTTCTGACTTAGGCTTGCTAGTAATTGATGAAGAACAACGTTTTGGCGTGAAGCATAAAGAGAAACTTAAGGAGTTGAAGGCTAGGGTTGATGTACTTACGCTAACTGCGACACCTATTCCTCGTACGCTTCATATGTCTATGTTAGGTATTCGTGATTTGTCGATTATTGAGACAGCACCTACCAACCGTTATCCAGTTCAAACTTATGTTATGGAAACCAATCCTGGTCTTATTCGAGAAGCGATATTAAGAGAGATGGACCGAGGCGGCCAGATTTTTTATGTTTATAATCGTGTTGAAACCATTGATCAAAAAGTTTCTGAACTACATGAGCTGGTCCCTGAAGCACGTATCGGATTTGTTCATGGTCAGATGAGTGAGGTTATGTTGGAGAATACCCTCTTGGATTTCTTGAATGGTGATTACGATGTTTTGGTAGCAACGACCATTATCGAGACAGGGATTGATATCTCCAACGTTAATACGCTCTTTATTGAGAATGCAGATCATATGGGCTTATCTACTCTTTATCAGTTGAGAGGTCGTGTGGGGCGTAGTAATCGAATTGCTTATGCCTATCTCATGTATCGTCCTGATAAAGTGTTGACGGAAGTCTCTGAGAAGCGATTGGATGCTATTAAGGGCTTTACAGAACTGGGATCAGGTTTCAAAATTGCCATGCGTGATTTATCAATTCGTGGTGCCGGGAACATTCTTGGTGCTTCTCAAAGTGGTTTCATCGACTCAGTCGGGTTCGAAATGTACTCGCAACTCTTGGAAGAGGCTATCAATAAACGTCAAGGTAAAACTCAAGTTCGCCGTAAAGGAAATGCAGAGTTCAATCTTCAGATTGATGCTTACCTCCCTTCTGACTATATTTCTGACGAGCGCCAAAATTGAAATTTATAAACGTATTCGAGAAATTGAGAATCAGAAAGACTATCAAGACCTTCAAGATGAGCTTATTGACCGCTTTGGAGAATATCCAGACCAAGTTGCCTATCTCATTGAGATTGGTCTGGTTAAGGCCTATTTAGATGCTGCCTTTGCAGAATTAGTCGAGCGTAAGAACGATACTATTATTGTTCGTTTCGAACAAGCCTCTCTTAAATTCTTCTTGACTCAAGACTATTTCGAAGCCATCTCTAAAACGCATTTAAAAGCAAAAATCAGTGATAACCAGGGGAAAGTAGAGATTACTTTTGATGTTCGTAACAAGAAAGACTATGAGATTCTTGAAGAATTAAAAATTTTTGGACAGACATTTATGGAAATCAAAGAACGTAAAGAAAAAAAAGAAGCTTAAGGAAAGTTTAAGTAAGTCTCTCTATACTATAAAATATCCTAAAACTTTTCTTTTTCATAAATCTCCTGAGAGGGTCGACTAGTGTCGATTCTCTTATTTTTGTACTTGAAAAGGCTTTAGTCCCCTATTTTCTCAAAAAAATGCTATCATAGAAGAGATATCCTAACGAAAAGGAAACAGTAACATTGAGATTAGACAAATATTTAAAAGTATCACGAATTATCAAACGCCGTCCAGTTGCTAAAGAAGTAGCTGATAAAGGACGTATAAAAGTAAATGGAGTACTCGCTAAGTCATCTACAGATTTAAAAATTGGTGACCAAGTGGAAGTTCGTTTTGGAAATAAACTTTTAACTGTCCGTGTTTTAGAAATGAAAGACAGTACTAAAAAAGAAGATGCGGCAAAAATGTACGAGATTATAAGTGAAACAAGGATTGAAGCAGATGAGCAAGAAGCCTAATATTGTACAGCTTACGAACGATTACATTGATAATGCCAATCAAGAGCAACGATTAGAGCGTGCCGAACACGAACAAAGGAATCGCTTTATGGGGTGGATTCTTTTTGTGGTTGTTTTACTCTTTATCTTGCCAACCTATAATCTGGTTGAGACCTATATGAATATCAAACAGCAAGAGAAGGAAGTCTTGTCGCTTCAGAAAGACTATGATAAATTGTCGGATCAGACAAAGGAACGAAAGGATTTGGCTAAGAAACTTAAGGATGATGCTTTCGCCGAGAAATATGCGCGTGCTAAGTACTATTATTCACGTGAAGGAGAGTCAATCTATCCTGTACCAAGCTTATTACCCTAATGAAAGATTTACTTAAAACTGTAGAAACTTTTTTAACCTATTCAGAAGCCAAGTTAGAGGAACTATCAGAAAAAAATCAGCAACTTAAAACGGAATTACCGAGGAAAGAGGAGGTGAAGAAGCAAGCATGAAAAAGCTCTTAATAGCTGCAACTGTTGTGCTTGTATCTTCTAGTCCTCTAGTCTTACTTCCTATGGAGAAGGAGCTAACTCTGACCCCAAAACAGGTCCAAATTGACTCAAAATACTACAGCTAGCTTGACTCAATTTAAACAGATTCCTAAAAATCCAAGAACGATAACAACTATCCTAACTTACAAGAACAAGGATTTAACAGAATTTAAAACCAGTATCCAAGCGGATACCAAACTATCGATTTCTGCTATTTTTTGGAATGCTAAAGGTGAGCCTGTTTTCCAACTTCAAGATGGTGATTATGTAGCCGCTAGTCAGAAATCAATTGTAGACGACAGTATCTATAATCAAAAACCAGTAGATATGACCTTCTGGACTAAAGATGGTTTAACGGTATACAAAGAACCTTACGTTTTAGGAACTGAAAAAGCTGACTCCAAACTCGCTAGTTTTAAACCCATTAAGGTTAGCCAAGCAGCTCAGACGCATGCAGGGACTTACTATTTGGTAGACGGAGAGGGGTGGATTAACGCTTCTGATTTATCAACGACTGACAATCGCATCGAGGCTGTTCAAAAAGTCCTTAATGAGAAGTATAACAATCAAGAGCGCATCTCAGTTTATGTTAAACAGCTTGATACGGACCGAGTAGCTGCTATCAATGACGAAAAAAGCATGTATGCAGCAAGCGTAGCCAAGCTTGGAGTACTCTATTATGCACAGGAACGTCTGTCTCAAAAGAAATTATCATTATCAGATGAGTATCAATATACCTCAGCTGTGAATGGTTTTCCAGGTGCCTATGATCCAGATGGTTCTGGAAAGATTAGTAAGATGCCTGATGATAAGAATTATAGCTTGGAAAATCTGTTAAAGGCTGTAGCCCAAAACTCAGATAATGTAGCGACAAATATATTAGGTTATTATGTAACTAATCAGTATGACAAGGCCTTCCAAAAATCAGTAGATAAAGCCGCAGCGACTTCGTGGAATATGGATAAAAAGGAGTTGACTGCTAGAGCCGCAGGTACTTTGATGGAGGCTATTTATAGACAAAATGGAGATATTATCACTTATCTTTCAAGTACGGACTATGATGGCGAACGTATTTCCAAAAACATTGATGTTCCCGTCGCTCATAAAATTGGTGATGCCTACGACTTTAAACATGACGTCGCTATTGTTTATGCAGATTCTCCCTTTATTCTATCGATTTTTACGGATAAAGAGGGCTATGACAAAATCACCTCAATTGCAGATGATGTTTATGGAATTTTAAAATAATGACACAAAAATTGTTGAAAATGATGCAAGCCAAGGGTTATTTTAACCAGCACAAGAAAATTTTAGTAGCAGTATCAGGTGGAGCAGACTCTATGAGTTTGCTGCACTTTTTGTATAACCGTCAAAAAGATTTGGATATTCAGTTGGGGATTGCTCACGTTAACCATAAACAACGACAAGAGTCGGAGCATGAAGAAGCGTATTTACGTCATTGGGCAAAGGAACATAAGGTCCCTTTTCACTATAGTGCCTTCTCAGGAAAGTTTTCAGAAAATGCTGCCCGTACCTTTCGCTATGAGTTTTTTAAGCGGGTCATGAAAGATTATGATTACTCTGCTCTTGTAACAGCCCATCATGCAGATGATCAAGCAGAGACGATTTTTATGAGACTGTTGAGAGGAAGTCGTTTAAGACACCTGACAGGAATTTCAGCTATCAGACCATTTGGTACTGGTCAGGTTATTCGCCCCTTTTTGCATCTTACGAAAGATCGGCTTCCCGTAACTTTCCATTTTGAAGATAGGAGTAATACGTCACTAGCCTATCTTCGGAATCGCATCAGACTGTCCTATCTTCCTACCTTATCTCAGGAAAATCCTAAATTTAAGGAGCACCTTTGTCTTTTAGCCGAGGAGATTGGTCTTATGAAGCAAGCTTTAGGGGAGTTAACAAAGGATATTACTATCACTGATTTATCTGTTTTTCAGCAACAGTCAGATGCTGTCCAGCTCTTTCTTCTTCAGAACTATTTAGATACCTTTCCTGATTTACAGCTTTCTAAAGGCCAATTTAATCAATTGATAAGTTATCTAAGGAAAAATGGTTCAGGAAAAATCCCTCTAAAAAATGGTTACGAACTAATAAAAACACAGACTTCTTTCCTAATAAGGAAAGAAGAGGCTATCTCTTTATCCCCTCCTTGTCTCTTAGAATTTGGAAAATCTGTTGAGTTTGAGGATTATACCTTGAGTTTTTCAGAATTCAATGACGTTTCTAACGCAGATACTATTAGTATTTGGTCAGATTCCCCAATAGTGATTCGTCATAGAAAAGAAGGCGATAAGATTTACCTTGGTAGTCACCATAAAAAATTAAGACGACTATTTATAGACAATAAGATTTTAGAGAAGGATCGTCAAAAAGCCATTATAGGAGAACAAGATGGTCAGATTATTTTTCTTTATGTTGCTGGGCGTCTCTATTTGAAAAAAAGACCTGAAAATGCTATACTTTATGGCACTGTAGTCATTTATAAGAATTTCTAATCAAATACCATGTTCAAATAACGATGATTGAAGTAAAAGTGGTATAATAACAGAATATTGACTTCGAGAAAGGGAACCCAAATGTTAGAAAAAGACATTAAAAAAGTCCTCTTTTCCCAAGAGGATATCGTAGCTAAAACTAAAGAACTAGGACAACAATTGACAGAGGATTATGCGGGGAAAAATCCTTTACTAGTCTGTGTTTTGAAAGGTGCTGTTCCATTTATGGCAGAACTTATCAAACATATCGACACCCATATTGAGATGGACTTTATGGTCGTTTCTAGTTATGGTGGCGGAACTGTCAGCAGCGGTGAAGTAAAGATTCTTAAAGATGTTGACACTAATGTTGAAGGACGAGACATCATTTTTATTGAAGATATCATTGATACAGGTCGTACGCTCCTTTATCTTCGAGATATGTTCAAGTACCGTAAAGCCAATTCAGTCAAAATCGCAACTCTTTTTGATAAAACCAGAAGGTCGTGTTGTTGATATTGAGGCAGATTACGTATGTTACGATGTTCCTAATGAATTTATCGTTGGTTTCGGACTAGACTATGATGAAAAATACCGTAACCTCCCTTATGTCGGTGTCCTAAAAGAAGAAATTTATACAAAATAAGTAAAGGTCTAATTAATTTATGAATAATAAAAATAATAATGGCTTCTTACGGAACGCTTTTCTCTACATCATAGTTATTATTGCGGTTGTAACCGGAGTACAATACTTTGCAGGAGGAAGCCAAAGCCCAAGTCAACAATTGTCTTACACACAGTTGGTTAAGAAAATTGAAGATGGTAAGGTAAAATCTATCACTTATCAGCCAGACGGTAGTATCATTGAAGTTAAAGGTAGCTACAAAAAGGCTGAAAAGGTTGATACTGACCTTAGTCTACCATTTTTAGGTAGTGCATCATCAGAGACACGTAGCTTTACATCGACTGTGCTGCAGAATGAAACAACCATGCAGAAATTGCAGTCAGCATCAGAAGCAGCTGATGTTAATGTTAAAATGATACGTGAAAGTTCAAGTGGTGCTTGGATTTCATATCTTTTTAGTTACCTACCTTTGATTGGGATTGCTATTTTCTTCCTTTTCATGATGAATCAAGGTGGTAACCGCGGTGCAATGAATTTTGGCCGCAACCGTGCTAAGACTCAATTAAAAGAGAATATTAAAGTTCGTTTCACAGATGTGGCTGGTGCGGAAGAAGAAAAAGAAGAACTTGTAGAAGTCGTAGATTTCCTCAAAAATCCACGTAAATATAAGGCACTTGGTGCACGTATCCCTAAGGGTGTTCTCCTTGAAGGCCCTCCAGGGACAGGTAAAACTCTGCTTGCTAAAGCTGTTGCTGGTGAAGCAGATGTTCCTTTCTTTAGTATCTCAGGTTCTGATTTCGTAGAGATGTTTGTCGGTGTCGGAGCAAGTCGTGTTCGTAGTCTTTTTGAAGACGCTAAGAAGGCCGAACGTGCAATTATCTTTATTGATGAAATCGATGCGGTTGGCCGTCGTCGTGGTACTGGAATGGGCGGCGGTAACGACGAACGTGAACAAACCCTTAACCAACTGTTGATAGAAATGGATGGTTTTGATGGAAATGAGAATATCATTGTCATTGCTGCAACCAACCGTAGTGATGTTCTTGATCCAGCCCTCCTACGTCCAGGACGTTTTGACCGTAAAGTTCTTGTTGGTCGCCCAGATGTAAAAGGCCGAGAAGCTATCTTGAAAGTCCATGCCAAGAATAAACCATTGGCTGAAGATGTTGACCTTAAAGTTGTTGCTCAACAAACTCCAGGTTTTGTTGGAGCTGACTTAGAGAATGTCTTGAATGAAGCAGCCCTAGTTGCTGCACGACGTAGTAAGACTAGAATTGATGCTAGTGATATCGACGAAGCAGAGGATCGTGTTATTGCTGGACCATCTAAGAAGACCGCCAAGTTTCAGAACACGAACGTAAAGTTGTGGCTTACCATGAAGCAGGTCATACAATTGTTGGTTTAACACTTTCTAGCGCTCGTGATGTTCACAAGGTTACTATTGTTCCACGAGGTCGCGCAGGTGGTTATATGATTTCTCTACCAAAAGAGGATCAGATGTTGTCATCTAAAGATGAGCTAAAAGAACAATTGGCAGGACTTATGGGTGGACGTGTTGCAGAAGAAATTATTTTCAACGTTCAAACCTCAGGCGCTTCAAATGACTTTGAGCAAGCAACACAGTTAGCACGTGCAATGGTTACTGAATATGGTATGAGCGAAAAACTTGGACCAGTTCAATATGAGGGTAATCATGCGATGAATCCAGGACAATTTACGACAGATAAGTCTTACTCAGCTCATACAGCTCAACTTATTGACGAAGAAATTCGATCACTTTTAGTTGAGGCACATGACAAAGCAGCTGAAATTATCAATGCCAACCGAGAAACACATGCTCTCATTGCAGAAGCTTTGCTTAAGTATGAAACACTTGATGCTGGACAAATCAAGTCAATTTATGAGACTGGTAAGATGCCGGAGGATTCTCTTGGAGATTCAGAAGAAGATAATCATGCCCTATCTTACGATGAAGTCAAAGAAAGAATTGAAAATAAATAAAGATGAAGAAGAGTAAGGAGTTTTACTCTTCTTTTTTTAGATAAATCGAGAGAAGAAATACTATTAAAAAGTATTATAAAAAAAAGAAAATTAAAATCACTACAAGTTATTGACAAGACAAGATAGAGATGATATTATAAATAAGCTGTTTCGGGAGAGACAGCGGACACGAGAAGTGAAAAAAACTTCAAAAAAGTGTTGACAAGGTATTCTAGATTTGCTAGAATATAGAAGTTGTCTTAAGAGAGACAAAGACCTTTGAGAACTGAATAAGAAACCAAGTGCAGGGTTATGATAGAAGAATTATAACCTGTCAATTTACAAGAATAAATCGTCAGACGACGGTAATGAGTTAACGCTCGAACAATTATTAAAATTTTTAATGAGAGTTTGATCCTGGCTCAGGACGAACGCTGGCGGCGTGCCTAATACATGCAAGTAGAACGCTGAAGAGAGGAGCTTGCTCTTCTTGGATGAGTTGCGAACGGGTGAGTAACGCGTAGGTAACCTGCCTTGTAGCGGGGGATAACTATTGGAAACGATAGCTAATACCGCATAACAATGGATGACACATGTCATTTATTTGAAAGGGGCAATTGCTCCACTACAAGATGGACCTGCGTTGTATTAGCTAGTAGGTGAGGTAACGGCTCACCTAGGCGACGATACATAGCCGACCTGAGAGGGTGATCGGCCACACTGGGACTGAGACACGGCCCAGACTCCTACGGGAGGCAGCAGTAGGGAATCTTCGGCAATGGGGGCAACCCTGACCGAGCAACGCCGCGTGAGTGAAGAAGGTTTTCGGATCGTAAAGCTCTGTTGTAAGTCAAGAACGAGTGTGAGAGTGGAAAGTTCACACTGTGACGGTAGCTTACCAGAAAGGGACGGCTAACTACGTGCCAGCAGCCGCGGTAATACGTAGGTCCCGAGCGTTGTCCGGATTTATTGGGCGTAAAGCGAGCGCAGGCGGTTTGATAAGTCTGAAGTTAAAGGCTGTGGCTCAACCATAGTTCGCTTTGGAAACTGTCAAACTTGAGTGCAGAAGGGGGAGAGTGGAATTCCATGTGTAGCGGTGAAATGCGTAGATATATGGAGGAACACCGGTGGCGAAAGCGGCTCTCTGGTCTGTAACTGACGCTGAGGCTCGAAAGCGTGGGGAGCGAACAGGATTAGATACCCTGGTAGTCCACGCCGTAAACGATGAGTGCTAGGTGTTGGATCCTTTCCGGGATTCAGTGCCGCAGCTAACGCATTAAGCACTCCGCCTGGGGAGTACGACCGCAAGGTTGAAACTCAAAGGAATTGACGGGGGCCCGCACAAGCGGTGGAGCATGTGGTTTAATTCGAAGCAACGCGAAGAACCTTACCAGGTCTTGACATCCCGATGCTATTTCTAGAGATAGAAAGTTACTTCGGTACATCGGTGACAGGTGGTGCATGGTTGTCGTCAGCTCGTGTCGTGAGATGTTGGGTTAAGTCCCGCAACGAGCGCAACCCCTATTGTTAGTTGCCATCATTCAGTTGGGCACTCTAGCGAGACTGCCGGTAATAAACCGGAGGAAGGTGGGGATGACGTCAAATCATCATGCCCCTTATGACCTGGGCTACACACGTGCTACAATGGTTGGTACAACGAGTTGCGAGTCGGTGACGGCAAGCTAATCTCTTAAAGCCAATCTCAGTTCGGATTGTAGGCTGCAACTCGCCCTACATGAAGTCGGAATCGCTAGTAATCGCGGATCAGCACGCCGCGGTGAATACGTTCCCGGGCCTTGTACACACCGCCCGTCACACCACGAGAGTTTGTAACACCCGAAGTCGGTGAGGTAACCTTTTGGAGCCAGCCGCCTAAGGTGGGATAGATGATTGGGGTGAAGTCGTAACAAGGTAGCCGTATCGGAAGGTGCGGCTGGATCACCCTCCTTTCTAAGGAAAAAAACGGAATGTACTTGAGTTTCTTATTTAGTTTTTGAGAGGTCTTGTGGGGCCTTAGCTCAGCTGGGAGAGCGCCTGCTTTGCACGCAGGAGGTCAGCGGTTCGATCCCGCTAGGCTCCATTGAATCGAAAGATTCAAGTATTGTCCATTGAAAATTGAATATCTATATCAAATTCCATATGTAATTAAATACATATAGATAGTAACAAGAAAAATAAACCGAAACGCTGTGAATATTTAATGAGTTAGGTCGAAAGACCAAAATAAGGTTAAGTTAATAAGGGCGCACGGTGGATGCCTTGGCACTAGAAGCCGATGAAGGACGTGACTAACGACGAAATGCTTTGGGGAGCTGTAAGTGAGCAATGATCCAGAGATGTCCGAATGGGGGAACCCGGCAGGTAATGCCTGTCACTCATTACTGTTAAGGTAATGTAGAGGAAGACGCAGTGAACTGAAACATCTAAGTAGCTGCAGGAAGAGAAAGCAAAGCGATTGCCTTAGTAGCGGCGAGCGAAACGGCAAGAGGGCAAACCGAAGAGTTTACTCTTCGGGGTTGTAGGACTGCAACGTGGACTTAAAGATTATAGAAGAACTACCTGGGAAGGTAGGCCAAAGAGAGTAATAGCCTCGTATTCGAAATAGTCTTTATACCTAGCAGTATCCTGAGTACGGCGAGACACGAGAAATCTCGTCGGAATCTGGGAGGACCATCTCCCAACCCTAAATACTCTCTAGTGACCGATAGTGAACCAGTACCGTGAGGGAAAGGTGAAAAGCACCCCGGGAGGGGAGTGAAATAGAACCTGAAACCGTGTGCCTACAACAAGTTCGAGCCCGTTAATGGGTGAGAGCGTGCCTTTTGTAGAATGAACCGGCGAGTTACGATATGATGCGAGGTTAAGTTGAAGAGACGGAGCCGTAGGGAAACCGAGTCTTAATAGGGCGCATTAGTATCATGTCGTAGACCCGAAACCATGTGACCTACCCATGAGCAGGTTGAAGGTGAGGTAAAACTCACTGGAGGACCGAACCAGGGCACGTTGAAAAGTGCTTGGATGACTTGTGGGTAGCGGAGAAATTCCAAACGAACTTGGAGATAGCTGGTTCTCTCCGAAATAGCTTTAGGGCTAGCGTCGATGTTAAGTCTCTTGGAGGTAGAGCACTGTTTGGGTGAGGGGTCCATCCCGGATTACCAATCTCAGATAAACTCCGAATGCCAACGAGATATAATCGGCAGTCAGACTGCGAGTGCTAAGATCCGTAGTCGAAAGGGAAACAGCCCAGACCACCAGCTAAGGTCCCAAAATATATGTTAAGTGGAAAAGGATGTGGGGTTGCACAGACAACTAGGATGTTAGCTTAGAAGCAGCTATTCATTCAAAGAGTGCGTAATAGCTCACTAGTCGAGTGACCCTGCGCCGAAAATGTACCGGGGCTAAAACATATTACCGAAGCTGTGGATACCTTTATAGGTATGGTAGGAGAGCGTTCTATGTGCGAAGAAGGTGTACCGTGAGGAGTGCTGGAGCGCATAGAAGTGAGAATGCCGGTATGAGTAGCGAAAGACAGGTGAGAATCCTGTCCACCGTAAGACTAAGGTTTCCAGGGGAAGGCTCGTCCGCCCTGGGTTAGTCGGGACCTAAGGAGAGACCGAAAGGTGTATCCGATGGACAACAGGTTGATATTCCTGTACTAGAGTATATAGTGATGGAGGGACGCAGTAGGCTAACTAAACCAGACGATTGGAAGTGTCTGGCCAAGCAGTGAGGTGTGATATGAGTCAAATGCTTATATCTATAACATTGAGCTGTGATGGGGAGCGAAGTTTAGTAGCGAAGTTAGTGATGTCACACTGCCGAGAAAAGCTTCTAGCGTTAATTATACTCTACCCGTACCGCAAACCGACACAGGTAGTCGAGGCGAGTAGCCTCAGGTGAGCGAGAGAACTCTCGTTAAGGAACTCGGCAAAATGGCCCCGTAACTTCGGGAGAAGGGGCGCTGACTTATGGTCAGCCGCAGTGAATAGGCCCAAGCAACTGTTTATCAAAAACACAGCTCTCTGCTAAATCGTAAGATGATGTATAGGGGGTGACGCCTGCCCGGTGCTGGAAGGTTAAGAGGAGTGCTTAGCAATAGCGAAGGTATGAATTGAAGCCCCAGTAAACGGCGGCCGTAACTATAACGGTCCTAAGGTAGCGAAATTCCTTGTCGGGTAAGTTCCGACCCGCACGAAAGGCGTAATGATTTGGGCACTGTCTCAACGAGAGACTCGGTGAAATTTTAGTACCTGTGAAGATGCAGGTTACCCGCGACAGGACGGAAAGACCCCATGGAGCTTTACTGCAGTTTGATATTGAGTATCTGTACCACATGTACAGGATAGGTAGGAGCCTATGACCTCAGGGACGCCAGTTTCGAGTGAGGCGTTGTTGGGATACTACCCTTGTGTTATGGCTACTCTAACCCAGATAGGTTATCCCTATCGGAGACAGTGTCTGACGGGCAGTTTGACTGGGGCGGTCGCCTCCTAAAAAGGTAACGGAGGCGCCCAAAGGTTCCCCTCAGAATGGTTGGAAATCATTCGCAGAGTGTAAAGGTATAAGGGAGCTTGACTGCGAGAGCTACAACTCGAGCAGGGACGAAAAGTCGGGCTTAGTGATCCGGTGGTTCCGCATGGAAGGGCCATCGCTCAACGGATAAAAAGCTACCCTGGGGATAACAGGCTTATCTCCCCAAGAGTTCACATCGACGGGGAGGTTTGGCACCTCGATGTCGGCTCGTCGCATCCTGGGGCTGTAGTCGGTCCCAAGGGTTGGGCTGTTCGCCCATTAAAAGCGGCACGCGAGCTGGGTTCAGAACGTCGTGAGACAGTTCGGTCCCTATCCGTCGCGGGCGTAGGAAATTTGAGAGGATCTGCTCCTAGTACGAGAGGACCAGAGTGGACTTACCGCTGGTGTACCAGTTGTTCTGCCAAGAGCATCGCTGGGTAGCTATGTAGGGAAGGGATAAACGCTGAAAGCATCTAAGTGTGAAGCCCACCTCAAGATGAGATTTCCCATGATTTTATATCAGTAAGAGCCCTGAGAGATGATCAGGTTGATAGGTTAGAAGTGGAAGTGTGGTGACACATGTAGCGGACTAATACTAATAGCTCGAGGACTTATCCAAAGAAAGTAACTGAGACATATTGACAACGATTTGGTTTCTTGATACAGTATAGATATTCAATTTTGAGTTGAGAATACTCAGAGTTAAGTGACGATAGCCTAGGAGATACACCTGTTCCCATGCCGAACACAGAAGTTAAGCCCTAGTACGCCTGATGTAGTTGGGGGTTGCCCCTGTTAGATACGGTAGTCGCTTAGCGCATAGGGAGTTTAGCTCAGCTGGGAGAGCATCTGCCTTACAAGCAGAGGGTCAGCGGTTCGATCCCGTTAACTCCCATAGGTCCCGTGGTGTAGCGGTTATCACGTCGCCCTGTCACGGCGAAGATCGCGGGTTCGATTCCCGTCGGGACCGTTCAAGTAGAAATATTTGAGACTCGTTAGCTCAGTTGGTAGAGCAATTGACTTTTAATCAATGGGTCACTGGTTCGAGCCCAGTACGGGTCATATATGCGGGTGTGGCGGAATTGGCAGACGCACCAGATTTAGGATCTGGCGCTTAACGGCGTGGGGGTTCAAGTCCCTTCACCCGCATTAGAAAAGTTAGCCGGCTTAGCTCAGTTGGTAGAGCATCTGATTTGTAATCAGAGGGTCGCGTGTTCAAGTCATGTAGCCGGCATAAAATGCGAACGTAGTTCAGTGGTAGAACACCACCTTGCCAAGGTGGGGGTCGCGGGTTCGAATCCCGTCGTTCGCTTGAGGAGCCGGGGTGGCGGAACTGGCAGACGCACAGGACTTAAAATCCTGCGAAAGGAAACTTTCGTACCGGTTCGATCCCGGTCCTCGGCATAATATAATAATGAGCACCCTTAGCTCAACTGGATAGAGTACCTGACTACGAATCAGGCGGTTAGAGGTTCGACTCCTCTAGGGTGCATTTTTATCGGGAAGTAGCTCAGCTTGGTAGAGCACTTGGTTTGGGACCAAGGGGTCGCAGGTTCGAATCCTGTCTTCCCGATTTATGGCGGTGTAGCTCAGCTGGCTAGAGCGTCCGGTTCATACCCGGGAGGTCGGGGGTTCGATCCCCTTCGCCGCTATATATATGGATTTCTTGGACCTTTAGCTCAACTGGTTAGAGCACTCGGCTCATAACCGAGCGGTCGTAGGTTCGAGTCCTACAAGGTCCATATATTAATTATAATATTTGGAGGATTACCCAAGTCCGGCTGAAGGGAACGGTCTTGAAAACCGTCAGGCGTGTAAAAGCGTGCGTGGGTTCGAATCCCACATCCTCCTTATAATTAACGCGGGATGGAGCAGCTAGGTAGCTCGTCGGGCTCATAACCCGAAGGTCGTAGGTTCAAATCCTGCTCCCGCAATATGGCTCGGTAGCTCAGTTGGTAGAGCAATGGATTGAAGCTCCATGTGTCGGCGGTTCGATTCCGTCTCGCGCCATTTTGTTAAGCGGGTGTAGTTTAGTGGTAAAACTACAGCCTTCCAAGCTGTTGTCGCGAGTTCGATTCTCGTCACCCGCTTTATTTGGATATTATAGCCAAGCATTTGCTTGGGCGCGTAGCTCAGATGGTTAGAGCGCACGCCTGATAAGCGTGAGGTCGGTGGTTCGATTCCACTCGTGCCCATATTGGAGAATTACTCAAGAGGCTGAAGAGGACGGTTTGCTAAATCGTTAGGTCGGGTAACTGGCGCGGGGGTTCGAATCCCCCATTCTCCGTAGTATTATGACGAATTATCTTTTAGATAATTCGTTTTCTTTTTTTGAGGTGACAAAATGAAAAATAGTTTTTATCGATTTCTTCTTTATGGGTTTATTATTATTCTTTTTTTTGTAATGCTTTTTTCTTTTGTCTTTACTAATAAAAAATTAACCAAGGATATCTCGTCTAATGTTTCGGGTTTCGTTACCAAAGTAGACTCAGTTGTTTCAGTTCCATTTATTGCTTTATCAAAATCTCATAATGTTATTTCTGATCTCTTATCAACCTATAATGAGAATCAAGATTTAAAAAAATCTTTATCGAATTTAGAAAATCAATCATCTATTATTTCTAACTTGCAAGAAGAGAATGATTCTTTAAGAGCTTCGCTTAATCTTTCGGACAAGCTAAGTCGTGATAATGTTCTCACTGCTGAAGTTTCTATGCGACCTTCTGTGACTTGGTTAAAAGAGTTAACGATTAATGTCGGTAAGTCTAAGAATGTTAGTAAATCTATGCTAGCAACTTCTAATGGTGGAGTAATTGGTTTTGTAACTAAGGTATATGATGATACTACTACTATTTCTTTACTTTCTAGTAGTTCTAGTGATAGTTACCTTGCTTCTAGCGTCAAATCAGAGGATGATAACCAGATTTTCGGGATTATATCTCGTTATGATAATAAAAAGAAGCTGTTAGAGATGACACAACTCAATTCATCTTCTAACGTTAAGGTTGGGACTGAAGTAGTTACAAGTGGTCTTGATGATGTATCAGTAAAGGATGTTCCAATTGGTACTGTAGACTCTGTGAGTGATTATGAAGGAAATCGTACGATTTTGGTAAAACCTTATGCTGATTTTGATAAAATTTCTTATGTTACTTTAGTTGGAGATGGTAAATAATATGAAATTATCCAAGTATTCTATTATTCCTTTCTTACTGAGTATTGTTCCTTTTCTATGGGATGGTCATATTTCGATGATACTTAATCATTATTTATCTCCTGAATTTTTTCTATCATCTCATCTTTTCATTATTTATATTTTTATCTTAACTCTTGATTTTCCAAATAAGTATTCCTTTCTTTATCTTGTTTGTTTTGGATTTCTTTATGATACCTATTATTTCAAAACAGTTGGTATAGTAATTCTAACTCTGCCGCTGTTATGCTATCTGTTAACTCAGCTAGGTCGAATTGTTAAGAGAAATACCTATGTTGATTTTTTGTTAATGTTTTTATTCCTCTTTCTTTTTGATACTATAAATTTTGGCTTTGCCTTATTTTATGGTTTCTCCAATGAGTCTGTGACGGATTTTATTATTTATCAACTAAGTCCTAGTATAGTGTTTAATCTTTTGACCTTATCTTTATTAAACCTATTCTTGAAAAATTATTTTTGTATCTGTCAGTTGATAGATTTAAATAGAACTGTAATATTGGCGTAACAAAGTTTGCGCCATTTTTTGATACAATTAAAAGGTCTTATCGAAAAGGAGTAGTATTTTATATTATGAAAAAACGTATTCTTTCAGCAGTGTTGGTAAGTGGTGTAACCTTATCAGCAGCTGCATCAGTACATGCAGAGGATTATGATTCGCAAATCGCTGCTGCAGATAACGCAATTAGTAACCTTGCTTCTCAACAAGAGACTGCACAAGCGCAAGTTGCTACAATCCAATCTCAAGTATCTACACTTAGAACACAAAAATCAGAATTGGAAACTAAAAATGCTGAACTTGAAAAAGTATCAGCAGATTTGGAATCTGAAATTCAAGAATTATCAAGTAAAATTGTAGCTCGTCAAGATTCTTTGGCGAAACAAGCTCGTAGTGCTCAACAAAATAATACTGCGACTAGCTACATCAACTCTATCTTGAACTCTAAGTCAATCTCTGAAGCTATTACTCGTATCACAGCTATTTCAAAAGTTGTTACAGCTAATAATGACATGTTGACAAAACAAGAGTCTGATCAAAAAGAGCTTGCTGCAAAACAAGAACAAAACCAAGCTGCTATTAATGAGATTGCAACTAATAAAGCAGAACTTGAAACAACAGAAGCTGGTTTGACAACTCAACAAGCAGAACTAGAAGCAGCACAAGTTGCTTTGGCTGCAGAATTGGCTACAGCTCAAGATGAAAAAACATCACTTGTTTCTGCTAAATCAACTGCAGAAGCAGTGGCAGCTTCAACTGCAGCATCAGTTGCTCAGTCACAAGCAATTGCAGAATCAGAGGCAGCAGCACAAGCAGTAGCATCTTCAGAAGCGGCAGCATTTGTAGCTCAATCAGAGGCGGCAGCAACTTCAGAAGCTGTAGCTCAACCTTCAGAAGCTACTGTTTCAGAAACAGCAACAGCCTCAGAAGCAGTACAAGAACCTGTTTCATCAGAAACTTCAGAAACTACTCAAGAGCCAACTGTTGCAACTTCAGAAGCAACACAAGAGCCTGAAGCACAACCAGAATCAGCTGCCTCAGAGGCACAACAAGAGCCTGCTGCTCCAGCAACATCTGAAGCACAACCAGAATCAGCTGCTCCAACAGCTTCAGAAGCACCAGCTCCTGCTAGCGAAGCACCTGCAGCAACTTCAGAAGCACCAGCAAGTCAAGCACCTGCAGCTTCAGAAGCACCAGCTCCAGCAGCTGAAACACCTAAAGTATCAGCTGCCTCAACTCCTAATACATATCCTGTTGGTCAATGTACTTGGGGTGCTAAATCATTAGCTTCATGGGTTGGTAATTACTGGGGTAATGCTAAAAACTGGATTGCTAGCGCACAAGCAGCTGGCCACTCAGTTGGTACAACTCCTGTAGCCGGAGCAATTGCGGTTTGGCCAAATGATGGTGGTGGTTATGGTCACGTAGCTTACGTAACATCAGCATCAGGTGCAAATTCAATTCAAGTTATGGAATCAAACTATGCTGGTAACATGTCAATCGGTAACTACCGTGGTACATTTGATCCAACATCTTCAGCTCATGGTGGTTCTGTATACTATATTTACCCATAATGACTACAAGAAGGCGATTCGAATTTTCTCGAATCGTTTTTATTTTATAGCAAAATGTCTTTACTTTCTGGAATTACTTTTAGACGGGAAAATGTCGAGGTTAAGGTTAAATCTTTTTAGTCTTGTTAAGTTACTGTGACACCATTTATTTTGCATTGAAAATCAATCTAAAAAAAGGTAGAATGGTTTAGTAGATATTTTGGAGGAAATCATGTCTTATACGAATTTGAAGTTGTTTGCTTTATCGTCTAACCAGGAATTAGCAGCAAAAGTTGCTGATAAAATGGGTATTGAACTCGGAAAATCAAGTGTTCGTGAATTTTCAGATGGTGAGATTCAAGTTAATATTGAAGAATCTATCCGTGGTCATCACGTTTTTATTCTTCAATCTACAAGCTCTCCTGTAAATGATAACTTGATGGAAATTTTGATTATGGTTGATGCGCTAAAACGTGCAAGTGCAGAAACAATCAGTGTTGTTATGCCTTATTATGGTTATGCACGTCAAGACCGTAAGGCACGTTCACGTGAGCCAATCACATCTAAATTGGTTGCTAATATGCTTGAGGTTGCAGGTGTTGATCGACTTTTGACAGTTGACCTCCATGCTTCTCAAATTCAAGGATTCTTTGATATTCCTGTAGACCATTTGATGGGTGCTCCACTTATCGCAGATTACTTTGATCGTGCTGGTCTTACTGGAGATGATGTTGTTGTTGTTTCTCCAGACCATGGTGGTGTGACTCGTGCACGAAAACTTGCTCAATGTTTGAAAACACCAATCGCAATCATTGATAAACGTCGTAGTGTTGATAAAATGAACACTTCTGAGGTTATGAATATCATTGGTAACGTTGAAGGTAAAACATGTATTTTGATTGATGATATGATTGATACTGCGGGTACCATCTGTCATGCGGCGGATGCGCTTGCTGAAGCTGGTGCGACTCATGTCTATGCCTCATGTACTCACCCTGTATTGTCAGGTCCAGCACTTGATAATATTCAAAAATCTGCTATTGAGAAGCTTGTCGTATTGGACACGATTTATCTTCCAGAAGAACGTTTGATTGATAAGATTGAACAAATTTCAATTGCTGATTTGATTTCAGAGGCAATTATTCGTATTCATGAAAAACGTCCATTGTCACCTTTGTTTGAAATGGGCCATAAATAGACTAAAGCTAGCCTAGGCTAGCTTTTTTTGGTGTTTAAATGCGTTTGAGTTTTTGATATAATGTAAGGCATAATTGCAAAGAGGTGACAGTGATGGATTTAACACAACGTTTTAATAAAAATTTAGATAAGATTGAAGTTTCGATGATTCGTCAGTTTGACCAATCAATTTCAGATGTACCAGGTATCAAAAAGTTGACACTTGGTGAACCTGATTTTACGACTCCAGATCATGTGAAAGAAGCAGCTAAAGCTGCTATCGATGCTAACCAGTCTCACTATACAGGTATGGCAGGACTTCCTGCTTTGCGTCAAGCTGCGGCAGATTTTGTTAAGGAAAAATATAATCTTACTTATGACCCAGATAATGAAATCTTGGTGACTATTGGAGCTACAGAAGCCCTTTCTGCAACTTTGACTGCTATTTTGGAGCCAGGAGATACGATTCTTTTACCTGCACCAGCCTATCCTGGATATGAGCCGATTGCAAATCTAGTTGGTGCTGAAATTGTTGAAATTGATACAACAGCTAATGATTTTGTTTTGACTCCGGAGATGTTAGAAAAGGCAATTTTGGAGCAGGGGGATAAGCTTAAAGCTGTTTTACTTAACTACCCAACTAACCCAACAGGTGTGACTTACTCACGTCAACAGATTAAAGATTTGGCTGAAGTTCTGAAAAAATACGATATTTTTGTTGTTAGCGATGAAGTTTACTCTGAGCTAACTTATGTGGACCAACATGTATCTATTGCTGAGTATTTGCCAGAACAAACGATTTTGATTAATGGTTTGTCTAAATCTCATGCGATGACAGGCTGGCGTATTGGTTTGATTTTTGCACCTGCAGTCTTGACGGCTCAGTTGATTAAGAGTCACCAGTATTTGGTAACAGCTGCAGCTACTATGGCACAATTTGCAGCTATTGAAGCCTTATCTGCTGGTAAAGATGATGCCCAACCAATGAAAGTTGAGTATTTGAAGCGTCGTGATTATATTCTTGAAAAAATGACTGAACTTGGTTTCAAAATTATTAAACCTGATGGTGCTTTCTACATCTTTGCTAAGATTCCAGAAGGCTATACTCAAGATTCCTTTAAGTTCTGTCAAGACTTTGCTCGTGAAAAAGCTATTGCGATTATCCCAGGGGTTGCTTTTGGGAAGTATGGCGAAGGCTATGTTCGTTTGTCGTATGCAGCTAGCATGGATACTATTGAAACAGCTATGGCTCGTTTGAAAGAGTTTATGGAAGAACATGCAGAAGCTTGAGAGTAGAGGGCTTGTCCTCTTCAATCGTAATTATCGTGAGAACGATAAGCTAGTTAAGATTTTTACCGAGCAAGCTGGTAAACGGATGTTTTTTGTTAGAGGTGGTGGGTCAGGTAAATTAAGTGCTGTGATTCAACCTTTAACCATCGCTGAATTCATGATGACTGTAAATGATGAGGGCTTATCTTTCATAGAGGATTATAGCCAAGCAGAATCCTTTAAGGAAATTACAAGCGATATTTTCAAGCTGTCTTATGCGACTTATTTAGCTTCTCTGACGGATGCTGCTATTGCTGACGGTGTGGCAGATGCGCAATTATTTGCATTCTTGGAGAAGACGCTTGAATTAATGGAAGAAGGCTTGGATTATGAAATCTTGACTAATATTTTTGAAATTCAGGTTTTAGACCGTTTCGGCGTACGCTTGAATTTTCACGAGTGTGTCTTTTGCCATCGTGTAGGCCTTCCTTTTGATTTTTCGTATAAGTTCTCGGGGCTACTTTGTCCAAATCACTATGCAGAGGATGAAAGGCGTAGTCACTTGGATCCTAATGTACCTTATCTTTTAGATCGTTTTCAGGGGCTTTCTTTTGAGGAATTGAGAAGCATATCTGTTAAGGATGACATGAAACGAAAGCTACGACATTTTATTGATGACCTCTATGATAATTATGTTGGAATACATCTTAAAAGTAAGAAGTTTATTGATAATCTAAACTTCTTGGGGTCATATTATGAATAAAGAAGATAGTGCTGACTAGACATTATCTTCTTTTTGTTTCACGTGAAACAGGAAAGTAATGGTTTTCAGTCTCAGGGGTTAAAATGCAAGTCAGTTCGTGCTATAATAAGAAGATAATAAGCTGAAAGACTCTGCTAGAAACAGTGAACTAGTCTATTTTAGTTACATAATATTTTATTGATAGAAATCTGAGTTTATGTTTTATGGCAGAGGACAAGAGGGAGAATGCTATGCATGTAATTGCAGTAGATGCTATGGGTGGCGATAATGCGCCACAAGCAATTGTAGAGGGTGTCAACCAAGCTATAGCAGATTTCAAAGATATTGAAATCCAGCTTTATGGTGATGAAGCTAAAATTAAGACCTATTTGACAGCGAATGAACGTGTGAGCATTGTGCATACTGATGAAAAGATAAATTCGGATGATGAGCCAGCTAAAGCCATTCGTAAGAAGAAAAAAGCTTCAATGGTCTTAGGTGCACAGGCTGTTAAGGAGAAAAAAGCAGGTGCCGTGATTTCTGCGGGAAATACAGGTGCCCTTCTGGCTGCAGGTCTCTTTGTGGTTGGACGTATTAAGGGAGTTGAGCGTCCAGGTCTTATGTCAACAATGCCAAGTTTTACTGGTCAACCCTTTGATATGCTTGATTTGGGTGCTAATGCGGAAAATACAGCTAGTCATTTGCATCAATATGCTATTTTAGGATCTTTCTATGCTAAAAATGTGCGTGGAATTGCCAACCCTCGTGTAGGTCTCCTTAATAATGGGACTGAGGAAACAAAGGGGGATAGTCTTCGTAAGGAGGCTTTTGAGCTCTTATCTAAGGAGCCAAGTATTAACTTTGTTGGTAATGTTGAGGCGCGTGAAATCATGTCTGGAGCTGCTGACGTGGTAGTTGCTGATGGATTCACAGGAAATGCAGTTCTTAAGGCAATCGAAGGAACGGGACTTGGTGCCATGAAGACCCTTAAGTCAGCTATCATGAATGGTGGTCTTAAAGCTAAGTTAGGTGCCTTCCTATTGAAAGACAGCCTAAAAGGGATGAAAGAGACTATGGATTACTCTAGCGCTGGAGGTGCGGTTCTCTTTGGTCTTAAAGCACCCGTAGTAAAATGTCATGGATCTAGTGATGCTAAGGCGGTTTACTACACCATTAAGCAGGTCCGTACGATGCTTGATACTAAGGTTGTTGAGCAGCTAGTTGAAGCCTTTAGTCCGAAAGAGGAGGCTAACTGATGAGTAGAGTAGAAATTCTTCAGAAAATGCAGCTCGTTATTCAAGAGCAGATGGGTAAAGAGGACATTGTTTTAACTGAAGCTACCAAATTAGATGACTTGGGTGTGGATTCAATAGAGCTTATGGAATTCATTATTAATTTGGAGGATGAGTTCGACCTTGAGATTTCCGATGATACTATTGACCATATGGTTAAGGTAGCTGATTTGTTGGACTATTTGTCTGAGGAATTGAATAAAGAATAAGAAAGCTAGACGTAATAATATAATAGTTGTGTACTATACGATTGTTATTTTGTTGGAGTGAGGCAAGAAACTAAATGTTATATGGATTTAGTTCTGTCACACTCCTTTTTTCTATACATTATTTATTAAGAAACTCTAAAAAACAACTAAAACACGAACGTTATTTTTTTACCTAAGTAATAAAGTTTGCTATATGTTGGTTTTTGGATTCTGGTGTGGTATAATTAAGACGAATAAACTTGAAAGGCGAACAATTCCATGTCAAACCAACTGATTTATACTGGGAAAGCTAAAGATATTTATAGTACAGAAGACGAAAATGTGATTAAGTCGGTCTATAAGGACCAGGCAACCATGCTTAATGGTGCTCGTAAGGAGACTATTAAAGGAAAAGGTGTGCTAAATAATCAGATTTCGTCTCTTATTTTTGAAAAATTGAATGCTGCGGGTGTAGCTACTCACTTTATCGAACGTATTTCTGATACCGAACAACTTAACAAGAAAGTTACTATCATTCCTTTGGAGGTTGTTCTTCGTAATGTGACTGCGGGTTCTTTCTCTAAACGTTTTGGCGTTGAAGAAGGTTTGGACTTGAAGACTCCAATCGTTGAATTTTACTACAAGAACGATGATTTGGATGACCCATTCATCAATGATGAGCATGTGAAGTTCTTGGATATTGCCAATGATGAACAAATTGCTTATATCAAGGAAGAAACGCGTCGTATCAATGAATTACTAAAAGATTGGTTTGCACAAATTGGTCTTCGCTTGATTGACTTCAAATTGGAATTTGGTTTTGATAAGGATGGCAAGATTATCTTGGCAGATGAATTTTCACCAGATAACTGCCGCCTCTGGGATGCTGAAGGGCACCATATGGACAAGGATGTCTTCCGTCGTGATCTTGGTAGCTTGACAGATGTTTATGAAGTTGTATTGGAAAAATTGCAAGGATTGAAGTAGCCTTTTACAAATAGAATACTTGGTCTTCACTACAATCTTTAAGTAGAAATAGATAAAGGAAATAAAATGGATAAACGTATTTTCGTTGAGAAAAAAGCTGATTTTCGTGTGAAATCTCAGTCTTTAGTAAAAGAATTAAAGCATAATCTTCAGTTGAAAACTTTGAATGATCTTCGTATTGTTCAGGTTTACGATGTCTTTAATTTGGCAGAGGACTTGTTTGCGCGTGCGGAAAAACACATCTTCTCTGAGCAAGTGACTGATACTGTTTGGACGAGGCTGCGGTTAAGGCTGATCTTGAGAAGTATGCTTTCTTTGCTATCGAAAGTTTGCCTGGTCAATTTGACCAACGTGCAGCATCTTCACAAGAAGCTTTGCTTTTGCTTGGTAGTTCAAATGACGTAACAGTGAACACAGCGCAATTGTACTTGGTTAACAAGGATATCGATGCGAATGAGTTGGAAGCTGTCAAAAACTACCTTTTGAACCCAGTGGATTCTCGTTTCAAAGATATCACTGTTGGTATTGCTAAACAGGATTTCTCTGAGTCTGACAAGACCATTCCAAGCTTGGATTTCTTTGAAACTTATACGGCAGAAGATTTTGCTAAGTATAAGGCAGAGCAAGGATTGGCCATGGAAGTGGATGACCTTCTCTTCATTCAAGATTACTTCAAGTCTATTGGACGTGTGCCAACTGAGACTGAGCTTAAGGTTTTGGATACTTACTGGTCTGACCACTGCCGTCACACAACTTTTGAGACTGAGTTGAAGAATATCGACTTCTCAGCATCTAAATTTGAAAAACAATTGCAAGCGACTTATGACAAATATATTGCCATGCGTGATGAGTTGGGACGTACAGAAAAACCTCAAACCTTGATGGATATGGCGACTATTTTTGGTCGCTATGAGCGTGCTAATGGTCGTTTGGATGACATGGAAGTGTCTGATGAAATCAATGCTTGCTCAGTTGAAATTGAAGTGGATGTCAATGGTGTGAAAGAACCATGGCTTCTCATGTTCAAGAATGAAACCCACAACCACCCAACTGAGATTGAACCATTTGGTGGAGCGGCTACTTGTATCGGTGGTGCCATTCGTGACCCATTGTCAGGGCGTTCATACGTTTACCAAGCCATGCGTATCTCAGGTGCTGGTGATATTACAACACCAATTGCTGAAACTCGTGCTGGTAAATTGCCACAACAAGTGATTTCTAAAACAGCGGCTCACGGTTATTCTTCATACGGTAACCAAATTGGTCTTGCAACAACTTACGTTCGTGAATACTTCCACCCAGGTTTCGTTGCTAAGCGTATGGAGCTAGGTGCAGTTGTCGGTGCGGCTCCTAAGGAAAATGTTGTCCGTGAGAAACCTGAAGCAGGTGATGTGATTATCTTGCTCGGTGGTAAGACTGGACGTGATGGTGTCGGTGGTGCGACAGGCTCTTCTAAAGTTCAAACGGTCGAATCTGTTGAAACAGCTGGTGCTGAGGTTCAAAAAGGGAATGCCATCGAAGAACGTAAGATTCAACGTCTTTTCCGTAATGGGGATGTGACACGTCTAATCAAGAAATCAAATGACTTTGGTGCTGGTGGTGTCTGTGTGGCTATCGGTGAATTGGCAGATGGTCTTGAAATTGATCTAGACAAAGTACCATTGAAATACCAAGGTTTGAACGGTACAGAAATTGCCATCTCTGAATCTCAAGAACGTATGGCCGTAGTGGTTCGTCCAGAAGATGTAGATGCCTTCGTTGCTGAATGTAACAAAGAAAATATTGATGCTGTTGTCGTTGCGACAGTAACTGAAACCAAATCTTGTCATGCACTGGAATGGTGAAACCATCGTTGATTTGGAACGTCGTTTCCTTGATACAAACGGTGTACGTGTGGTTGTAGATGCTAAGGTGGTTGACAAGGATGTCAAGCTTCCAGAAGAACGTCAAACATCTGCTGAAACCCTTGAAGCTGATACTCTTGAAGTCTTGGCTGACCTTAACCATGCCAGTCAAAAAGGTTTACAAACCATCTTTGATAGCTCAGTTGGTCGTTCAACAGTTAATCACCCACTCGGTGGTCGCTACCAAATCACACCAACGGAAGCTTCTGTACAGAAATTGCCAGTCCAACATGGCGTGACAACAACTGCTTCTGTTATGGCGCAAGGATTCAACCCTTATGTAGCAGAATGGTCTCCATATCATGGCGCTGCCTATGCAGTAATCGAAGCAACAGCTCGTTTGGTTGCTGCTGGTGCAAACTGGTCTAAGGCTCGTTTCTCTTATCAAGAATATTTCGAGCGTATGGATAAACAAGCAGAGCGTTTTGGTCAACCAGTATCAGCTCTCCTTGGATCAATCGAAGCTCAGATTCAACTTGGTTTGCCATCTATTGGTGGTAAAGACTCTATGTCTGGTACCTTTGAAGAATTGACAGTACCACCAACCTTGGTTGCTTTTGGGGTAACAACTGCAGATAGCCGTAAGGTTCTTTCTCCAGAATTCAAAGCTGCTGGTGAAAATATTTACTACATTCCTGGTCAAGCTTTGGCACAAGAAATTGACTTCGATCTTATCAAGTCTAACTTTGCTAAGTTTGAAGCCATCCAAGCTGACCATAAAGTCACATCTGCATCAGCTGTCAAATATGGTGGTGTCGTTGAAGCACTTGCCCTTGCAACATTTGGTAACCATATTGGTGCCACTGTAACCCTTGAAAATCTTGAGACTGCCTTGACAGCTCAATTGGGTGGATTCGTCTTCACATCTCCGGAAGAAATTTCAGGTGTTGCCAAGATTGGACAAACAGCAGCTGACTTTACACTTACTGTCAATGGTGTAACGCTTGATGGACACAAACTTGACAGTGCCTTCCAAGGTAAATTGGAAGAGGTTTACCCAACGGAATTTGCACAAGCAACTGAGTTGGAAGAAGTACCTGCTGTAGCATCTGATGCTGTGATCAAAGCTAAAGAAACAGTTGAGACACCAGTAGTTTACATCCCAGTATTCCCAGGTACTAACTCTGAGTACGATTCAGCTAAGGCCTTTGAAAAAAAGAAGGTGCGAAAGTCAACTTGGTACCATTTGTAACACTTAATGAAGAAGCTATTGTCAAGTCTGTTGACACTATGGTTGACAATATCGAAAAAGCTAACATTATCTTCTTTGCAGGTGGCTTCTCAGCAGCGGATGAACCAGATGGATCAGCTAAATTTATCGTTAACATCTTGCTCAATGAAAAAGTACGTGCAGCTATTGATAGCTTCATCGAACGTGGTGGTTTGATTATTGGTATCTGTAACGGATTCCAAGCCCTTGTTAAATCAGGTCTTCTTCCATACGGTAACTTTGAAGATGCAAGCAGCACGAGTCCAACACTCTTCTACAATGATGCCAACCAACACGTGGCTAAGATGGTTGAAACACGTATTGCCAACACGAACTCACCATGGCTTGCTGGAGTAGAAGTTGGTGACATCCATGCCATCCCAGTATCACACGGTGAAGGTAAATTTGTCGTGACAGCTGAGGAATTTGCAGAGCTTCGTGACAATGGTCAAATCTTTACCCAATATGTTGACTTCGAAGGTAAACCAAGCATGGATTCTAAATACAATCCTAACGGATCTGTGAATGCTATCGAAGGTATCACAAGTAAGAACGGTCAAATTATTGGTAAGATGGGTCACTCAGAACGTTTCGAAGACGGTCTCTTCCAAAATATTCCAGGAAATAAAGACCAACACCTCTTTGCGTCAGCGGTTAAATACTTTACTGGAAAATAATAGAGTGCCAAGTGCACTCAGTAATGATATTTTTCAATGTAGCAGTAGTTCTAAAGAGCTTGAAAACTTGAGTTCACATTAGTGAAATGAGAGGCTAGGAACAGTTTTTCGTTTGCATAACATTAGGAAAATATCAAAAATAAAAGGTATAAAAAATGACATACGAAGTTAAATCTCTTAATGAAGAATGTGGTGTTTTTGGTATCTGGGGTCACCCGGATGCTGCCAAATTAACTTATTTCGGACTTCACAGTCTCCAACACCGTGGTCAAGAGGGAGCAGGAATTCTCTCAAATGATGCGGGTCAATTGAAGCGTCATCGTGATATGGGGCTTCTCTCAGAAGTTTTCCGTGATCCAGCCAACTTGGATAAGCTAACTGGAACGGCTGCTATCGGTCATGTTCGTTATGCGACTGCTGGTGAAGCTTCTGTAGACAATATTCAACCATTCATGTTTAAGTTTCACGATGGACAGCTTGGTCTTGCTCATAATGGGAATTTGACTAATGCAGAGTCACTAAGACATGAGTTGGAGAAAAATGGAGCTATCTTAAACTCAACTTCTGACTCAGAAATCTTAGCTCACTTGATTCGCCGTAGCCACAACCCATCATTCATGGGTAAAGTAAAGAAGCTCTGAGCACTGTTAAAGGTGGATTTGCTTATCTTCTTATGATTGAGGACAAGCTTATTGCAGCTTTGGATCCAAATGGCTTCCGTCCCCTTTCTCTTGGTAAGATGAGCAATGGTGCTATCGTGGTTTCATCTGAAACATGTGCCTTTGAGGGTGTTGGTGCAGAATGGATTCGGGATGTAAATCCAGGTGAGGTTGTTATCATCGATGATAATGGCATCACTTACGATACCTATACAACGGATACGCAATTGGCTGTTTGTTCGATGGAGTATATCTACTTTGCCCGTCCTGATTCAAATATCCAAGGGGTCAATGTCCATACAGCTCGTAAACGTATGGGTGCTCAATTGGCACGTGAGTTCAAACATGAAGCAGATATTGTCGTTGGTGTGCCTAATTCATCACTTAGCGCAGCCATGGGATTTGCGGAAGAATCAGGCTTGCCAAATGAAATGGGCTTGATTAAAAACCAATACACCCAACGTACCTTTATCCAACCAACACAAGAATTGCGTGAGCAAGGGGTTCGTATGAAACTCTCTGCCGTATCAGGTGTTGTTAAAGGAAAACGTGTGGTTATGATTGACGACTCTATTGTACGTGGGACAACATCACGTCGTATCGTTAATTTGCTAAAAGAAGCAGGGGCAACAGAGGTCCACGTAGCAATCGGTAGCCCAGCCCTTGCCTACCCATGTTTCTACGGTATCGATATTCAAACACGTAAGGAATTGATTGCGGCCAATCATACAGTTGAGGAAACACGCGAAATCATTGGAGCGGATAGCTTGACTTACTTGTCTATTGATGGATTGATTGATTCTATTGGAATTGACACAGATGCACCAAACGGTGGCCTTTGTGTGGCTTACTTTGATGGTAAATATCCAACACCATTGTATGACTACGAAGAACGCTATTTGGAAAGTTTGAAAGAACACACTTCTTTCTATTAAGAGCAGTGCAGAAGAAAAAAGAGGAAAAAATTATGTCTAAAAATGCTTACGCTCCACGTCTCACTACTGACTAAAAGCTAAAGCATTTGTCAGTAGACACTTTGCCCTATGGGGTCAAAGCTAGAGACCTGACTAGTATTTTTAGATAAAAAGATGGTTCATCTAAAAATACGTCGCACTCTTTCTCGAAAAAAGAAAAGGAATAAATAAAATGACAAATAAAAAAATGCTTACGCTCAATCGGGTGTAGATGTTGAAGCAGGTTATGAAGTTGTTGAACGTATCAAAAACACGTTGCTCGTACAGAGCGTGCAGGTGTCATGGGAGCTCTAGGTGGCTTCGGTGGTATGTTCGACCTTTCAAAAACAGGTGTCAAAGAGCCTGTTTTGATCTCAGGTACAGATGGTGTCGGTACTAAACTCATGCTTGCTATTAAGTACGACAAACACGATACTATAGGTCAAGACTGTGTCGCTATGTGTGTTAACGATATCATCGCCGCAGGTGCTGAGCCCCTTTACTTCCTTGACTACGTAGCAACTGGTAAAAATGAACCAGCTAAATTGGAGCAGGTCGTTGCTGGTGTTGCTGAAGGTTGTGTGCAAGCTGGTGCAGCCCTTATTGGTGGTGAAACTGCTGAAATGCCTGGTATGTATGGTGAAGACGACTATGATTTGGCAGGTTTCGCGGTAGGTATCGCAGAAAAATCTCAAATCATCGACGGATCAAAAGTAGCTGAAGGTGACGTGCTTCTTGGACTTGCTTCAAGTGGTATCCACTCAAATGGTTACTCACTCGTGCGTCGTGTCTTTTCTGATTACACAGGTGAAGAAGTTCTTCCAGAACTTGAAGGCAAAAAACTTAAAGACGTTCTTCTTGAACCAACTCGTATCTACGTCAAAGCAGCTTTGCCACTCATCAAAGAAGAATTGGTTAACGGTATTGCTCACATCACAGGTGGTGGTTTCATTGAAAATGTACCACGTATGTTCTCAGATGACTTGGCTGCTGAAATTGACGAAAGCAAAGTGCCAGTTCTTCCAATTTTCAAAGCCCTTGAAAAATATGGTGAAATCAAACATGAAGAGATGTTTGAAATCTTCAACATGGGTATTGGTCTCATGCTTGCGGTTAAACCAGAAAATGTTGAACGTGTCAAAGAACTTCTTGACGAACCTGTTTATGAAATTGGTCGTATTGTGAAGAAAGATGGCGCAAGTGTGGTGATTAAATAATGGCTAAAAGGATTGCTGTATTTGCCTCTGGCAACGGCTCAAACTTCCAGGTGATTGCGGAACAATTTCCAGTAGAATTTGTTTTTTCAGATCACCGTGATGCCTATGTCTTAGAACGTGCCAAAAATCTTGGTGTGGCTAGTCATGCCTTTGAACTCAAGGAATTTGACAATAAAGCAGTTTATGAAGAAGCTATCGTCAAACTCTTGGATGAACACCAGATAGATTTGGTTTGCTTAGCGGGGTATATGAAAATTGTTGGCCCAACTTTACTAGCAGCTTATGAAGGCCGTATCATCAATATTCACCCGGCATATCTCCCTGAATTCCCAGGAGCTCATGGTATTGAGGATGCTTGGAATGCAGGTGTTGATCAGTCTGGTGTGACTATTCACTGGGTGGATTCTGGCGTTGATACCGGTAAGGTCATCAGACAAGTCCGTGTGCCACGCCTTGAAGGTGATACCCTTGATACTTTCGAAACTCGCATCCACGAAACAGAGTACAAGCTCTATCCAGAAGTCTTGGATAGTTTGGGAGTTGCACGAAAATAAGAAAGCCCTAGAGCTGAAAGATAATTTGACTGTAGCAGCTAAAGAACTTTTTTAAAAAAGGAAAAGAAAGAAAATGACTAAACGAGCACTTATTTCAGTCTCAGACAAAGCGGGCATTGTTGAATTTGCCCAAGAACTCAAAAAACTCGGTTGGGACATCATCTCAACAGGTGGTACTAAAGTTGCCCTTGACAATGCTGGGGTAGACACTATCGCCATCGACGATGTGACTGGTTTCCCAGAAATGATGGACGGTCGTGTGAAGACTCTCCACCCAAATATCCATGGTGGTCTCCTCGCTCGTCGTGACCTCGATAGCCACCTCCAAGCGGCTAAGGATAATAATATCGAACTTATCGACCTTGTTGTGGTAAACCTTTACCCATTCAAGGAAACCATCCTCAAACCAGACGTAACTTATGCTGATGCGGTTGAAAACATCGATATCGGTGGGCCATCTATGCTTCGTTCAGCAGCTAAAAACCACGCTAGCGTAACAGTTGTGGTAGACCCTGCTGACTATGCTGTTGTTCTTGACGAATTGTCAGCGAACGGCGAAACAAGCTACGAAACTCGCCAACGTTTGGCAGCGAAAGTATACCGTCACACAGCTTCATACGACGCTTTGATTGCAGAATACTTCACAGCTCAAGTGGGTGAAACAAAACCTGAAAAACTCACTTTGACTTATGACCTTAAGCAACCAATGCGTTACGGTGAAAACCCTCAACAAGACGCAGACTTCTACCAAAAAGGTTTGCCAACAGCTTACTCAATTGCTTCAGCTAAACAACTTAACGGTAAAGAATTGTCATTCAATAATATCCGTGATGCTGATGCCGCTATCCGTATCATCCGTGATTTCAAAGACCGTCCAACAGTTGTGGCTCTCAAACACATGAACCCATGTGGTATCGGTCAAGCTGATGACATCGAAACAGCTTGGGACTACGCTTATGAAGCTGACCCAGTATCAATCTTTGGTGGTATTGTAGTCCTCAACCGTGAAGTTGACGCTGCGACAGCTAAGAAAATGCACGGTGTCTTCCTTGAAATCATCATTGCACCAAGCTACACAGACGAAGCGCTTGAAATCTTGACAACTAAGAAGAAAAACTTGCGTATCCTTGAGTTGCCATTTGATGCTCAAGACGCCAGCGAAGTGGAAGCAGAATACACTGGTGTTGTTGGTGGTCTCCTCGTTCAAAACCAAGACGTCGTCAAAGAAAGTCCAGCTGACTGGCAAGTGGTTACTAAACGCCAACCAACTGAAACAGAAGCGACAGCTCTTGAGTTTGCTTGGAAAGCTATCAAGTACGTCAAATCAAATGGTATCATCGTGACTAACGACCACATGACACTTGGTGTTGGCCCAGGTCAAACCAACCGTGTGGCTTCCGTCCGTATCGCCATTGACCAAGCTAAAGACCGTCTTGATGGTGCTGTTCTTGCTTCCGATGCCTTCTTCCCATTTGCAGATAACGTGGAAGAAATCGCCAAAGCAGGTATTAAAGCAATCATCCAACCGGGTGGATCAGTACGTGACCAAGAGTCAATCGAAGCGGCTGATAAACATGGTTTGACAATGATCTTTACAGGAGTTCGTCATTTCCGTCATTAAGAATTTACAAAGCATCCAAGAAATTGGATGTTTTTTAAATCCCTTAAGTTTCCTTTAAGTTACCCAAGCTATACTAATACCATCCTAAAAAACTTTTCTTTTTCATAAATCTCCTAAGAGCTCAGCACCCGCTGGGCTTTTTTATTTCAGTGCATCAAAAAAACAACCGTTCTCACGATTGTTCAATAGACTTAAACCTTTTCAAGGACAGACTGGGTTACCCAAGTCTTGCGATTTCCGATTTGGACGAGGACGCCATCGCTAGGTGGGTCAACGGCTAGCACTTTGAAGTTACCTGGAATAGTAAAGGTTTCGCCAGGATTGAGGTACTGGTCTGATGTTGGATTGCCTTGTCCATCAACTTCAAGAACGGGTCCAGGATCAACGATATTGTGTTTGGTTGGTGTGCCTCCAGCTAAATCTTGGCTGGTGATGGTATTTCCTGATACAGACGTAACACGGAAAATTCCTGAGAAGCGGACTGTATCACTAACTTTGATAGAAGAGTTAGTAGAATTTCCATTTTGAGCTCCTGGTTCGAGGTCTTTAAAATGGATATAGCCAGACACTTGACTCTTATGGAAGCTACGTTTGTGGTATTTCTCAGGACCTTGACCCGCATCGTAGTTGTACTCCTCAATAGTGACCTGATCACCATGAACTTCCGCAACCCAAGCGACATGTCCCATGTGACCAGCTCCATTGACCCCAGCTGAGAACCAGGCGATGCTCCCTACGGCAGGATTCATGTCTACACGGTGACCATTGGCACGTGCGATACTGCCCCAAGTGATGGCATTTCCATACCCTACAGGCAGAGTGAAACCATTGGTGTTACTGAGACGATAGGCTGCGAAGGACGTACATTGACGCCAGTACATGGTCCATGGATCAACACCGAAGCCCCCATATTTCCAAGAGGAAGGGTAGTCATCACCGAGGACAGCCGCCTGTGTGGGAGCGCCCCAAGAAATTAGCACCGTAGCTAAGCCGGTTAGTGATAAAAGACATTTAACGATTTTTTTCTTCATTTTAACCTCCACCTACCTATTCGCAGTTTTTTCAGGAAAATGAAGATATTTTTGCGTTTAAGCCTCCCTTAAGCTGTTCAGACTAGACTCTCACCAATCCTAAATAACTTTTTTGATAAACAGTTTACTATTTTTAATAGAACTTTAATTAAGTTTTGGTATATTGTATAATTCTTTTATCAATAATAAAATGAGGGACGGATAATGAATGTAAATATAAAACAAAAAAAGAAGTTGAAGCATAGACAAAAAGAATACAAAAAAAGTTTGAAGTTCAATAAAGTCAAGAAAAAGAGGACATAGTAAGAAAAAGAAAAAGCTTTTTCAACTTAGTGTATTACTAAACATTTTTACCAATAATATTTTTTTATTATATAAAAATATCAGTTCTTATTATAAGGAGAATTATATTAACTGGTAATATTGCTTATTCATCACTATTTATTTGGGAACAAATCTTTTTATATTCTATATTTTTATACTATGGTTTATTCCTATTGTTTGGATAATTATATCGATGTTTGATGGATTAGTAATAATTGAAAAAAATTTAAATATAAATCCTTTTTTTATTTATATATCAGAGTTAATATTTCTGGCTCTATCTACAAATCTAACATTATATCCTAGTATTTTTTTGATAGGATAATAGGGCTAAACCCAATCTTTATTACTCTACGAATAATATATGATATAAAACAATTGCTAATACCTTTAATTTTACTAGCAGTGCCAACTATAGTAGCTAAGGTATACATAGGATATTCAAGAATCAAAGGAAGAATACCAACTATAATAGAATTTTTATTTTGGTTGTTCCAATATATACTGATTATTTTTTTAGTTTCATATTCATATCTTGGTTTAACCATATACTCTAAATTATTAATTAACAGTTCAACTTGGCTGAAAGATGTGTCTATGGTTTTGAGATCTTCTTACTCCATAGGTATGGCAGTTTTGATTTTTAGTTTCTCAGAATTAATTCAAACAACAATTCTTACCCAAAAATATAAATTACAATATATATTAGTATCGTTTTTCAAAGAAATTAGTCCGAATCTAGTTAATGTCACAGTAACGTTTCTGACGATGCTGGCAACGCTACAAAAGAATAATGTATTGTTTGCGTTTTGTCTGATATCTATGATTGTAATAAAAGTTTACTTAGCAAAATATTATTTTCAATTTTTCTATTCATCTATTGAGTCAGTTGTTATTTTAGGAATATCGACATTTATGACTGCTCAATTATCATCGAAACTTGCATTTGATAATATCAGAGAGTTATCAATATTAACGACAATTTTAATTTTTGTTTGAACTTTTCTCATTTATCCTTATATCGAAAGTTAAACGAGATAGACCGTTATTTAGTGATTTTTCAACTATTTTTATAAACTATTAAAGAAAAAAATGTCATTCAAAAAAAGTTAACAATTGATATTTTATCAGGTATAGTAGTAACATTCTTAATATCTAATAGTTTTATTTATATCATCTTGATACTAATATTAAGATATGTTGTAGATAGATTTAAAAGTAGTATTAACTATATTTTTTTGAAATAGAAGATTCTTTTTTTCGGAAATACTAAAATTTGATTTTATTTTTTTGGTTATTTTATTTACAACAGGTTCCAAAGAAGCTGTAGATATTTTAACTGGATATTTATTACCTGCAATATGGATGATGGTAATTAAGATAACCTTAATGTATGATTCTCTGCTAAAAAATGACAAATAGATCAATCTTTATCGCTATACTAGAGCCGCCTTTTTTATGTCCAAATTTGGATAGACACCCATATCTCCGAACAAATATGTTATAATGGTTATGTATAATTCGTGAAAATTGCTAATTTTTCCGAATAATTGTCGTTAACGGGCATTTGCCCCTAGTCTTATTTGATATTGAGGTATCTTTCAAATGAAACTTTTGGTTGTTGGTTCTGGTGGTCGTGAACATGCGATTGCCAAGAAATTATTGGAGTCTAAGGACGTTGAGCAAGTTTTCGTGGCTCCTGGTAATGACGGGATGACATTGGACGGTCTTGATTTGATCAATATCGGAATTTCCGAACATTCTAAGCTGATTGACTTTGCAAAAATGAACGATATTGCTTGGACCTTTATCGGTCCAGATGATGCCCTTGCGGCTGGGATTGTGGATGATTTCAATGCGGCTGGACTCAAAGCCTTTGGTCCGACCAAGGCTGCGGCTGAACTTGAGTGGTCTAAGGATTTTGCTAAGGAAATCATGGTCAAGTACGACGTTCCGACAGCAGCCTATGGCACATTTTCAGATTTCGAGGAAGCCAAGGCCTACATCGAGGAAAAAGGCGCTCCAATCGTCGTCAAGGCAGACGGCTTGGCCCTTGGGAAAGGTGTCGTCGTTGCTGAAACGGTTGAGCAAGCAATTGAAGCTGCTCACGAGATGCTTTTGGACAATAAATTCGGTGATTCAGGTGCGCGTGTAGTCATCGAGGAATTCCTTGATGGAGAAGAGTTCTCTCTCTTTGCCTTTGTCAATGGGGACAAGTTCTACATCATGCCAACGGCTCAGGACCATAAACGTGCCTACGATGGTGACAAGGGCCCTAACACTGGTGGAATGGGTGCCTATGCGCCAGTTCCTCACTTGTCACAGAGCGTGGTTGACACAGCGGTTGACACTATTGTCAAGCCAGTTCTTGAAGGTATGATCAAAGAAGGTCGTCCTTACACTGGTGTCCTTTACGCGGGACTTATCTTGACAGCTGACGGCCCTAAAGTCATCGAGTTCAACTCACGTTTTGGTGACCCTGAAACACAAATCATCTTGCCTCGTTTGACATCTGACTTTGCACAAAATATCACCGATATTTTGGAAGGCAAAGAGCCAGCCATCACTTGGACGGACAAGGGTGTGACACTAGGCGTGGTTGTAGCCTCAAACGGCTACCCACTCGCTTATGAGAAGGGTGTCAAACTTCCAGCCAAGACAGAGGGTGACATCATCACTTACTATGCTGGAGCTAAATTCGCTGAAAATGGCCAAGATCTCCTCTCAAACGGAGGACGTGTTTACATGCTAGTCACAACAGCAGACACCGTCAAAGATGGCCAAAACATCATCTACAACGAACTCGACAAACAAAACACAGAAGGCCTCTTCTACCGAAATGACATTGGTAGCAAAGCTAACAAATAATTGGCGACCGTAGGTCGAAAAAGGCGAGCGAAAGCGAGCTAATGAGCGACAATCACCACTGTTGTGAAAAACGATTGGCTAACACAGCCAATCGTTTAGGGAAATCGGAAGACTTAAGGCTTCCGATTTAGGCATGAGACACCTTCGGTGGCTGCTGCCGTCCCTCACAACCTAAGGTGATTGTCAAAAAAAGGAAGAAAAAGGATATTAACTATGAAACCAGTAATTTCCATTATCATGGGCTCAAAATCCGACTGGGCAACCATGCAAAAAGCTGCTGAAGTCCTCGACAACTTCGGTGTCGCTTACGAAAAGAAAGTTGTTTCCGCACACCGTACACCAGACCTCATGTTCAAACATGCCGAAGAAGCACGTAGCCGTGGCATCAAGGTCATTATTGCTGGTGCAGGTGGCGCTGCTCACTTGCCAGGTATGGTTGCTGCCAAAACAACCCTTCCAGTCATTGGTGTACCAGTCAAATCACGTGCTCTTAGCGGTGTAGATTCGCTCTATTCTATCGTTCAGATGCCAGGTGGTGTACCAGTCGCAACCATGGCTATCGGTGAAGCTGGTGCGACTAATGCTGCCCTCTTTGCCCTCCGTCTTCTCTCAGTAGAAGACAAGGCCATTGCGGATGCGCTTGCTAACTTTGCTGAAGAACAAGGAAAAATCGCAGAGGAGTCTACAAATGAGCTCAACTAAAACCATTGGTATCATCGGTGGTGGCCAGCTCGGTCAGATGATGGCTATCTCAGCTATCTACATGGGCCACAAGGTTATCACCCTTGATCCTGCAGCAGATTGTCCATCTTCTCGTGTATCTGAGGTTATCGTGGCACCTTATGACGATGTGGACGCCCTTCGTCAGTTGGCGGACCGCTGTGATGTTCTCACTTATGAGTTTGAAAATGTCGATGCTGACGGCCTTGACGCTGTTATCAAAGACGGTCAACTTCCACAAGGAACAGACCTGCTTCGCATTTCACAGAACCGTATCTTTGAGAAGGACTTCCTTTCAAACAAGGCTAAAGTAACCGTTGCTCCTTACAAGGTTGTGACATCTAGCCTTGATTTGGAAGATATTGACCTTTCTAAAAAATATGTCCTCAAGACAGCGACAGGCGGTTACGATGGCCACGGTCAAAAAAAGTCATCACATCAGCTGATGATTTGGAAGAGGCAAATGCCCTTGCTAACTCAGCAGAGTGTGTCTTGGAAGAGTTCGTCAACTTCGACCTTGAAATTTCAGTCATCGTGTCTGGTAACGGCAAGGATGTGACAGTTTTTCCCAGTTCAGGAAAAATATCCACCGCAACAACATCCTCTCTAAAACCATCGTGCCTGCTCGCATTTCTGATAGTCTAGCTGAGAAAGCTAAAGCCATGGCTGTGAAGATTGCCGAGCAACTTAACCTCTCTGGTACCCTATGTGTGGAAATGTTTGCGACAGCTGATGACATCATCGTCAACGAAATCGCACCACGCCCACACAATTCAGGCCACTACTCAATTGAAGCTTGTGACTTTTCACAATTTGACACGCACATCTTGGGCGTTCTCGAGCACCACTTCCAAAGCAATCCACCTTCATGCACCTGCTGTTATGCTCAACGTCCTCGGCCAACACGTCGAAGCAGCTGAGCGTTATGTCACAGAAAAATCCAAGCGCCCACCTCCACATGTATGGTAAACTAGAAGCGAAGCACAACCGCAAAATGGGTCATGTGACTTTGTTTAGTGATGAACCAGATAGTGTGGTTGAGTTCGGGAAAGGAATTGATTTTTAGGTGAAAATAGCAATCCTAGGACTCGGAGTCATTGGAACGACTTATGCCTATGCTTTTCAAAAAAAGCAGGTCATCAAGTAGAACATGTCCTTAGAGACAGTAAGCGGAACAATGCTCCCAAATCCCTCTCAGTTGATTTGCTAGATGGTCGCTATCATTCCAAGGGTGAAAACAAACACGACACCTATGAGGTTCATGTGGCGGAATCTGTTTTGGAATACGATTTTATTTTTCTCAGTGTGCGTCATGGTTTTATCAAAGAAGCCGTGGAAACCTTGCGAAAAAATAATATCAAAGGCACCCTCGTTTTCTTCTGCAATTTCTGGAATACACGAAAAGATGTCCAAGAGTGGGCAGGAGATTACGACTATATTCTAGCCTTTCCGACAGCGGGTGGTCACATGCAGGAAGACCATTTGGATGGTGTCTTGTTTGACCATTTAATGCTAGAAGGTGAGCAAAAGGCACACATTTCTAACTATTCTGATTTGACGACTTTGCTGAGTTCTGCAGATTTGAAGTGGGAAGTTCCTCATGATATGGTCGAGTGGATTTGGATTCACATGGCGATTAATGCGGGTGTCACTTCGACAGCTGCACGTTCGGGGAATCTGGAAAACCCAGAAGAATTGGCTTTGAACTTGATGAATAGTTCTTCGGAATTATCATTAGCCATCAAGGCCATTCGAGAAGCTTTGAAAGTCGTAGAAGCGCGTGGTGTAAATTTGAAGCTTTACAAAGCCGAACTCTTGCCATACAAAATTCCCGCTTGGATTGCAGGAAAAGCCATGAAAATCATGTTTGCGAAAAATGAGCTGACACGAAAAATTATGACTTTGCACAATGATAAACAGGACATCTTCTATTGTTGTCAAAGTGTCTATCAGACTGGTCAGGAGTTAGGTATTGAGATGCCCATTCTGGAAGCAAATATGAAGGGAATTTCGATTTAGGAGATTTTATGATTCAACTCATCGTCAACGCATTTGTTGAAAAAGATAAGACTGGAGCAGTCGTCGAAGTCTTGTATGCTAGTAGCAATCACGAAAGTGAGAGCTAAGTATGAAGAGTTGGTTGCTCAATATCCTGAAAACTATTTAGCTATCTATGATTTGCCGATGGATACTGATTTGAATAAACTAGATCACTATCCATCAGTGTGGATTGGGAAAGAAGAATTTGAATAAAGCGACAGTCGGTTGCTAACTGATGTAAAACATCAAAAGAATATTGCATATAAAACTAAAAAAGAAGCGGACATAGGATTCCATTAATTTGAGCTCAAACGTCCAATCTTTGATAGAATAAATAAAAAAAAGAAAGGAACAAGGGTACTCGTATTCACTAAAACTGAATACTGGCTACGGATTTGGTCAAAAAGATAATTTTTCCTAGAAGCTGACGCTTCTTCGTCTAAACTCCTATTTTGACTGTGTCCGCTTAACGCCCTTAATATCTTAATTATGATCGAACGTTATTCACGCCCTGAGATGGCGAACATTTGGACTGAAGAGAATAAATACCGTGCTTGGCTTGAGGTGGAAATCTTGGCTGACGAAGCATGGGCTGAGTTGGGAGAAATTCCTAAGGAAGATGTGGCTTTGATTCGTGAAAAAGCGGACTTTGACATCGACCGTATTTTGGAAATTGAGCAGCAAACTCGTCACGATGTGGTTGCCTTCACACGTGCGGTTTCTGAGACTCTTGGTGAAGAACGCAAGTGGGTTCACTATGGTTTGACATCTACTGACGTGGTAGACACTGCCTATGGTTACCTCTACAAACAAGCCAACGACATTATCCGCAAGGATCTTGAAAACTTCCTCAACATCATTGCTGATAAAGCGAAAGAACACAAGTTCACTATCATGATGGGTCGTACCCACGGTGTGCACGCTGAGCCTACAACTTTTGGTCTTAAATTGGCAACTTGGTATAGCGAAATGAAACGTAACATTGAGCGTTTCGAGCATGCGGCTGCTGGTGTGGGAAGCTGGTAAGATTTCTGGTGCGGTTGGTAACTTTGCCAACATCCCACCATTCGTTGAAAAATACGTCTGCGACAAATTGGGTATCCGTGCTCAAGAAATCTCAACACAGGTGCTTCCTCGTGACCTTCATGCTGAGTACTTTGCAGTTCTTGCTAGCATCGCAACTTCTATCGAGCGTATGGCAACTGAAATTCGTGGTCTTCAAAAATCTGAACAACGTGAAGTGGAAGAGTTCTTTGCTAAAGGTCAAAAAGGGTCTTCAGCAATGCCTCACAAACGTAACCCTATCGGTTCTGAAAATATGACTGGTCTTGCGCGTGTTATCCGTGGTCACATGGTAACAGCTTATGAAAACGTAGCCCTTTGGCACGAACGTGATATCTCTCACTCATCAGCTGAGCGTATCATCGCACCAGATACAACTATCTTGATTGACTACATGCTCAACCGTTTCGGAAACATCGTTAAGAATTTGACAGTCTTCCCAGAAAACATGATCCGCAACATGAACTCTACATTTGGTCTTATCTTCAGCCAACGTGCCATGCTTACTTTGATTGAAAAAGGTATGACACGTGAGCAAGCTTACGACCTTGTTCAACCTAAGACTGCCCAATCATGGGATAACCAAGTAGACTTTAAACCACTTCTTGAATCAGATCCAGAGGTAACATCTCGTCTCACTCAAGAAGAGATCGACGAAATCTTCAACCCAGTTTACTACACTAAACGTGTTGATGAAATCTTCGAACGCATTGGTTTGGGTGACTAATCTAAACAAAATAACAGAAAGCAGGTTTGCCCTGCTTTTTTTGATGGTGACATTTATGTCACTATTTTTTGTTTGATGGAGAAATTATAATAATAACATAGCTTGAGAGAATACCAACGAGCTAGCGAGTGGAAAGAATAATGACACTCGTTGTTATAAAAATAGAAAAGGAGAATTGAATGGTATTGAATTTAGAAAATGTAAACTGTGTTACTCTTCAAGATGAAGAATTAATGATGGTTAACGGAGGTCTCGCACCGATTGTTATTGGTGGAGTTGTCGTAGGTTGGAAGGTCATTGGTGGAGTGGCAGGTGTTATAGCAGCAAGTGGTGCTGCAGGGATTGCTGCAGGATATTATGCTAATCGTCCGTAACATTCAAGAATCGTTGGAGGCTGACAATGTTTAAAGAGCTTATAAAATATCTACCAGAGTTAATTATTCTTTTAATGAGCCTGCTCTATAATATTGCACGAATGATGAGTGATTTGGGTTATATTAAAGTTCCATCATGGATGTTATCCATCGATGTTCCAAATATATCATTGCTCTTAATCTTGATTATATTAATTTTTGAAAAATGCTAGGAGAAAAAAAGATGTCTAAAAAAATATGAGTTGACTAAAAAAGAATTGCAGGAAATTGAAGGTGGTGTTGCACCAATTATGGTTGCTATTGGTTTAGGAAGTCTAGCAGTAGCATCATTTAGTTCAGGATATAAATTTGGAACAGATTTAGCTAGACGTGGACGATAGGTGACAGAATCATTCTGTGAAAGTGGTATTATAATTTCACATTATATGGTTTACCGCTTTAATTTAGAAGCGTTATCTTTAAGGTGGTTTTAAGTTTATTAAGATATAGTATAACCATCCTAGTAAGGCAGCTAGCTTTTGTGAGCTAGAGATAACATAATTTTTTTCATAACAAATCTCCCCAAAGAAAGTCTAGAATCTAGGCTTTTTTCCTCTTTTTGAGGTTTTATTAGGATATTTTAAGAAAATACTTGAAAACCCTTCCAAAACAAGGTAATATAGTTATATAAAGATTCTATTGGACAAGCGGTCACCTTGGAGGATTAGGAAGAAGAGGTTGGGAAGCCTGTACAATCGTATCTTTTCAGCGGTCTTTGGACTACTGTGAAAATCCCTTAGGGGATTTTTTTCTGAGATTTAAGGTTTCTTTAAGGAAGTCAGGTTATACTTCAGGTCTCCTAAATAACTTTTACTGAACGTTGTTCAGTAAGTCTCGTTGGCTTACACTTTTTGTAGAACAACGAACTTTTCTTTTTCATAATCTCCAAAAGAGCTCCACACGCTGTGTTGGGTTCTTTTTTTGGGCAAATAAAAAAACGCCCTTAGGCGTTTTGAATATGGCTTACATCTCGTCTGGAGCTTCAACACCGAGAAGGCGAAGGGCTTCTTTGAGGACTGTTGCTGTTGCGTAGCAAAGAGCCAAACGGCTGTCACGTTCTGGACTTTCGTCCAAGATACGTGTGTGCGCATAGTATTTGTTAAAGGCTTGAGCCAAGCTGATAGCAAATTTAGCAACGATAGATGGCTCAAAGTTGTCTGATGCACGGTTGATGATACGTGGGAAGTCTTGGATGAGTTTGATGATTTCCCAGCTTTCAACGTCGTTTAGGCTGTATGTAGCATCTGCAGATGGCGTGAAGTTGGCCTTGCGCAAGATAGATTGGATACGAGCGTGTGCATATTGAACGTAAGGTCCAGTTTCTCCCTCGAAGGATACCATGGCATCAAGGTCGAAGTCGTAACCATTCATACGATCTGTTTTAAGGTCGTAGAATTTGATAGCTCCGACACCGACAGCATGAGCAACAGCTTCCTTATTAGGCAAGTTTGGATTCTTAGCTTCGATTTGAGCTTGGGCACGGTTAACAGCTTCAGCGATAGTTGGCTCAAGCAAGATAACGTTACCTTTACGAGTTGACAATTTCTTACCGTTCTTAGTTACAAGACCAAAGGCAACGTGAGTCATGTCGTCAGACCAGTCGTAGCCCATTTCTTTAAGAACAGCTTTCAACTGTTTGAAGTGGGCAGATTGTTCATTACCAACCACATAGATGGCTTTGGCAAAGTCGTAAGTACGTTTACGGTAGAGGGCAGCAGCCAAGTCACGTGTGATGTAAAGTGTCGCACCATCTGATTTTTGATGAGGGCTGGGTGTTCGATACCGTATTTTTCAAGGTTAACCACTTGGGCACCTTGAGATTCTTGGAGAAGTCCTTTTTCTGTCAAGATGTCAACGACTTCATCCATCTTATCATTGTAGAAGGCTTCACCATTGTAGCTATCAAAAGAAACACCGAGTTCATCGTAAAGACGGTTGAATTCCACCAAGCTTTCGTCACGGAACCATTGCCAGAGGGCAGTTGCTTCCTCGTCACCAGCTTCCAATTTACGGAACCATTCACGAGCTTCTTCGTCTACAGATGGGTCTTCTTCAGCTTCGGCATTGATGCGCACATAAAGTTGAAGGAGTTCGTTGATAGGGTTAGCTTTCACGGCTTCCTCGCTACCCCATTTCTTATAGGCAACAATCAGCATACCAAACTGTTTACCCCAGTCACCCAAGTGGTTGATACGGACTGGTTTGTAGCCTTGTTTAGCTACGATGTTGGCAAGAGCATCAGCGATAACTGTTGAACGCAAGTGACCGATAGAGAAAGGTTTAGCGATGTTAGGACTAGACATATCAAAGGCGATGTTACGTCCGTGACCGATGTTTTGGTCAGCGTAGTGGCTGCCTTGAGCGATAACTTGTCCAAGAACGTCCGCTGAGATTTTTGATTTATCAAGGAAGAAGTTGATGTAAGGACCAACAGCTTCAACTTTTTCAAAGTTTGAGGCATCGATTTTTTCAGCGATGTCTACTGCAATCATTTGAGGAGCCTTGCGCAAGACTTTAGCCAATGAGAAGGCAGGAAAGGCGAGGTCCCCCATGTCAGCATTTTTAGGGGTTTCAAGCAGATTTTGAATGTTTTCTTGTTCCAATTCGGGAACAACTTTGGCAATTTCTGCTGCAATGAGTTCTTTAGTATTCATAGGTACTCCATTTCAAATCTTGTCATTCATACCTATTTTACCATTATTTTAGTTAATAGGGTAGGGACAAGAAAGCATCAATTAGGAAGTATTTCATGAAAAAATACAAAAATTCTGTTATAATATGCAAAGAATATACATAAAAAGAGGAAAGATAATGAAGAGAGATCGTCAAGCTGTTATCAAACAGATGATTTCAAGAGATAAGATTGGGACACAAGAGGAAATTAAGCAACGCTTAGAGGCGGAAGGTATCACGGTTACTCAGGCTACCTTGTCACGTGACTTGCGTGAGATTGGCCTCTTGAAGCTTCGTGATGAAGAAGGAAAACTCTACTATAGTTTGTCTGAGCATGTGCTTCCAAGTTTGGATCCTACGGTTAAGGACTATGTCAAATCAGTTTCCCGTGCCCAGTTTATGTTGGTCCTTCACACAGAGTTGGGTGAAGCTGATGTTTTGGCCAACTTAATTGATAGTGATGGCAACCCTGAAATTTTAGGAACTGTTGCTGGCGCAGATACTCTATTGGTAATCTGTAAGGATGCTGTGGTTGCTGAAAAATTGGAAAGCGAGTTTCACTGATGAACACTCCTCATCAGGATCTCCAAGAAGCCAAAGAAGAGTTAATTGACCTCCTCAAACACCATGAGGCGGTTCTTGCTTTTCAAGAGGCTGAGAAGGCCATTGGACAGGTACCTCAAATCAGTCATCTGGCTGGACAGATGAAGGCTTATCAACAAGAAGCAGTGCTTTTTCAAAAGATTGAGAAACAACGTGCCTATGAGGAGGCAGGTGAGCAAGCAGATTTGATTCAGCATGAGTTGGAAAATTTGCCTATTGTTCAGGACTACCGTCAAAAAATGCAGGATGCCAGTGACTTGGTCCAATATGTGACCAAGTCTATCGAAGAAAGGATTAACGAGGAGTTAAGACATGGCTAAGGAAAAAATATCTCCAGGAATGCAGCAGTATTTGGATATCAAGGAAAATTATCCAGATGCTTTTTTGCTCTTTCGTATGGGTGATTTTTACGAATTATTTTACGAGGATGCCGTTAAGGCTGCCCAAATTTTGGAAATTAGCCTAACCAGTCGTAATAAGAATGCCGATAATCCTATTCCTATGGCTGGTGTTCCTTATCATTCAGCTCAAGCTTATATTGATGTCTTGGTTGAGATGGGCTACAAGGTAGCCATTGCTGAGCAGATGGAGAATCCTAAACAGGCTGTTGGTGTGGTTAAGCGTGAGGTGGTTCAGGTTATCACGCCAGGGACAGTGGTTGACAGTTCTAAACCTGATAATGCCAACAATTTCTTGGTAGCCATTGACAAGGCTGGAAGTCGTTTTGGTCTGGCCTATATGGATGTGTCAACGGGTGAATTTTTTGCGACAGAGTTGGACGATTTCAGTTCAGTTTGTAGTGAAATTCAGAACCTTAAGGCACGTGAAGTAGTGGTTGGTTATGATTTACCTGAAGCTGATGAACAAGTTTTGGTGAAGCAACTCAACCTTCTACTTTCCAAGGAAACAGAGGTTTACGATGATGTCCACTTGATTGACACTAGCTTGACAGACTTGGAAAGCAGTGTAGCGGGTAAACTTCTCCAGTATGTGCACCGTACTCAGATGCGTGAGCTCAGCCATTTACAAAAGGCTCAGCACTATGAGATTAAGGATTACTTGCAGATGTCTTATGCGACCAAGTCAAGTTTGGATTTGTTGGAAAATGCGAGAACGGGCAAGAAACACGGTTCTCTTTCTGGCTCTTGGATGAAACCAAGACAGCTATGGGGATGCGTCTCTTACGCACTTGGATTGACCGTCCTTTAGTGAATCAGGCTGTAATCATGGAGCGCCAGAATATTATCCAAGTTTTCTTGGACAATTTCTTCGAGCGTAGTGACTTGACTGAGAGTCTTAAAGGGGTTTACGATATTGAGCGCTTGGCTAGTCGTGTTTCCTTCGGAAAGGCTAATCCTAAAGATTTGATTCAACTAGGTCATACCTTAGCTCAGGTTCCGGTCATTAAGGCAATTTTGGAGTCTTTTGATGATGAGGCCTTGTCACGTCTTTTACAAGAGTTAGATGCTCTGCCAGAATTAGAGAGTCTGATTCGGTCGGCTATCGATCCCGATGCTCCTGCAACCATTACAGAAGGTGGCATTATTCGTGCTGGTTTTGATGAGACCTTGGACAAGTATCGCAAGGTGATGAGTGAGGGGACGTCATGGATCGCAGACATCGAAGCCAAGGAACGTGAAGCGTCTGGTATTACAACACTAAAAATTGATTATAACCGTAAAGATGGTTATTACTTCCATGTGACCAACTCTAATCTTAGCTTGGTCCCTGACCATTTCTTCCGCAAGGCAACCCTGAAAAATTCAGAGCGCTTTGGAACTGCTGAGTTGGCTAAGACTGAAGGTGAGATGCTTGAGGCACGTGAAAAGTCATCAACGCTAGAGTATGATATTTTCATGCGTGTCCGTGAGCAGGTTGAACGCTATATTGACCGTTTGCAATCTTTGGCTAAGGCTATTGCGACAGTCGATGTACTTCAGAGTTTAGCAGTTACAGCAGAGACTAATCATTATGTTCGTCCTGTGTTCAATGATGAGCATCGTATCGTTATTGATCAAGGCCGTCATGCGGTGGTTGAGAAGGTTATGGGCGTTCAGGAATACATTCCAAACACGATTACCTTTGACAGTCAGACCAATGTTCAGCTCATCACAGGACCAAATATGAGTGGTAAATCTACCTATATGCGTCAGTTGGCCTTGTCAGTCGTTATGGCTCAGATGGGGTCTTACGTGCCAGCAGATAGTATTGATTTGCCAGTTTTTGACGCCATCTATACACGTATTGGTGCTGCAGATGACTTGATTTCAGGTCAGTCGACCTTCATGGTTGAGATGATGGAGGCTAACCAGGCCATTAAGCGGGCGACACCTAATTCCTTGATTATTTTTGATGAGTTGGGACGTGGGACAGCCACCTATGATGGTATGGCTTTGGCCCAGTCTATTATTGAGTTTATTCATGACAAGGTGGGGGCTAAAACCATGTTTGCTACCCATTATCATGAGTTGACAGCCCTGTCAAATACTTTGACACACCTTGTCAACGTTCATGTGGCGACACTTGAAAAGGACGGAGAGGTGACTTTCCTTCACAAGATTGTCGATGGCCCAGCCGATAAATCTTATGGTATTCATGTGGCTAAGATTGCAGGTTTACCAGCAGATTTACTGGAACGTGCTGACACCATCTTGACACAATTAGAGGGCGAGACAGTTACCATCCAACCTCAGGAAAAGGTATCGCCTCAAGAGAAGCCAGCCACTGAAAAACATGTCAACGAGCAAATCTCTCTCTTTGATGATTTTACTGAAAATCCGGTTCTTCAAGAGTTACGTGATTTGGATATTTACAATATGACACCGATGCAGGTCATGATGGCTGTAGCAGATTTAAAACAGAAACTATAAAAGAAGCTTGTCAATTGACAGGCTTCTTGTCTTTTATAGGTGTTTCAATTCTTGGTTGAGTTGTTCAATATCCTTTTTCATTTTCCAATAAGAGAAGACCCAAACGAGGAGATAGATAAAGCTGAATTCAATGACTAGCTCCAAGTAGAAAGTTAAACGTAGAGGGAACCATCCGCTGAGGGTAGCTAGTGGAATGAAACCTAGACAGGTCAAGGCGTAGTGAGTGAGAGTTGCACGAAGCAAACTCCATTCAGCCTTACGGAAAATATAACTAGCGACTTCAAAGAGGATACCGATAGCAAACCAAGTGATGAGGCAGTAGGCCAATACCAAAGATCCGTGAACCTGATGTGACGTCATCCATTGTCCAATAGCTGAATGAGGATTAAGAGGCATGTAGCTTGGTGCCCAGATAAGAGACATAATCATGGATACGACAAGTCCGATAAGGATGCCCTTTTGTGCCTGATTTAAAAAGTTGCTTTTTTTCATTGTAATTTCTCCTTTATTGCTTTGAGGTAACGGCGTGATGAGTAGGTGGTTTCCTTGTTTTTTTAGGTGAATTTCAACGAGGCCATTAGGGGTAATGTTGAAGCGTTCAATTTCTTTAAGGTTGACAATCTCTGATTGTGAGATTTTGATAAAGTAAGATGGCAGTTTTTTTCTAAAACTTGATAGAGACGTAAGCCTAAGTGGTACTCTCCTTGAATAGTTTCAGCTAGAACTTGACGATTTTCGATGAAAATTCTGGAAATAGCATTAGGCTCGATGAGATAAGTTTCGCCATCCTTTTTTTCCTTTGAGTCGTTGGTTATCATCCAAAGATTCGACAAACTCGACCACTTGCTGAATCTTGGGCGTTCGACTAGGGTGCCTGAATCTGCAACATTTCTTCTTGAAATACCGAGTCAATCTGAACTTTTATTTTCATAACTATCCTTTCTTATTGGTAATTGAGGAGGCCTCCTCCCTTTCACACCTTTATTAAACACTATTTACTAGTCCACAGCAATAGCGTTTGTCTATGTGGTCCTATGTGGTGTCTAAGTGGTTGAAAATATTTTTCGAAAAACCCCTATACTTAATGAAAACGTACTGACGAGGTAATCACATGAAATCTATAATGAAATGGCTAGCAGGAATTTTTTTCTTGCCTGCAGTCTGATTTTTGAGCTTTTTTTACACCTTTTGAAAAAGGCACTAACACTGAACTTGCTCTTGCTTTATTTCTTTGTGAAGCAGTTTATGGATTCGACAAGCTCACCCAAAAACCTACCAATGGATTTTTCCAAGTCATCTATCTCTTGATTTTTTTCTGGGCTCATTTGGTTCAACCTTCGTCATGGGGATATGATTGTTATAGCCACAGCCTTATCTTGGCTAACAGTTGTGTGTGAGTTATGGCTTTATAGGAAGCATCAGTAACAGTTAGAAACAATGATCTCTCAACCTTTTAGAAGGGAAAATAATAATTATGCCAAAAAAATCATCGAATTACCTGAGGTGTTAGCCAACCAGATTGCTGCTGGTGAGGTCGTAGAGCGCCCAGCCAGTGTTGTTAAAGAGTTGGTGGAAAATGCTATTGATGCAGGCAGCACCCAGATTATCATTGAAGTTGAAGAATCAGGCCTCTCAAAAAAATTCAAATCACAGATAATGGCGAAGGAATGGCTCAAGCTGATGTGGCCATGAGTTTGCGCCGTCATGCAACAAGTAAAATCAAAAAAATCAAGGAGATCTCTTTCGTATTCGAACCCTTGGTTTTTCGAGGTGAGGCCCTACCCTCAATAGCTTCTATCAGCTCACCTAACTATTGTGACAGCAGCGGCTGGAGAAGCCTATGGGACTAAACTGGTTGCTAAAGGTGGAGAAATTGAGAGTCAGGATCCTATTTCAACACCAGTTGGAACAAAGATTACCGTTGAAAACCTATTTTATAATACCCCAGCTCGTCTCAAGTATATGAAAAGTTTACAGGCTGAGTTGGCCCATATTGTTGATGTTGTCAATCGTCTGAGTCTAGCTCATCCCGAGGTTGCCTTTACCTTGCTTAATGATGGTCGTCAGTTGACACAGACATCAGGTACTGGAGACCTCCGTCAAGCTATTGCTGGTATTTATGGTTTGACAACGGCTAAAAAAATGGTGGAGATTTCAAATTCTGACCTTGATTTTGAAGTTTCTGGATATGTTAGTCTCCCTGAGTTGACCCGTGCGAATCGTAACTACATCACGATTCTCATTAACGGACGTTATATTAAAAACTTCCTGCTTAACCGTGCTATTTTTGATGGTTATGGTTCTAAACTCATGGTAGGACGCTTCCCTATTGCGGTTATTGATATTCAGATTGATCCTTATTTGGCTGATGTCAATGTTCACCCAACCAAGCAGGAAGTACGTATTTCTAAAGAAAAAGAGCTTATGGCCCTTATCAGCTCTGCCATTGCTCAAAGCCTTAGAGAGCAGGATTTGATTCCTGATGCCCTTGAAAATCTAGCCAAGTCAAGTACTAGAGGTGCAACTAAGCCAGTTCAAACCAGTCTCCCACTCAAACAAACCAATCTTTACTATGATAGCAGTCGTAATGATTTCTTTGTCAAACCAGAGACAGTCCAAGAAGATATCAAACCTCTTATATCGGAGTCAGAGTCTCCAGTTTCATCGGTAGAAAACAAACCACAACCTTCTGTTAAACAGGCACAACGTTCAGTAGATGAAGGTGATAGCGAACACGAAAAACTTGATTATAAAAACAAGTCGAAAATGAAGCGCATGCTTGAAACTCTGGACAATGAGGAAACATCAACCTTCCCTGAGTTGGAGTTTTTTGGTCAAATGCATGGCACCTATCTCTTTGCTCAAGGACAAGGCGGACTTTACATCATTGACCAGCATGCTGCCCAAGAACGTGTCAAGTATGAGTACTATCGCGAAAAGATTGGTGAGGTTGACAGCAGTTTACAACAGCTCTTGGTTCCTTATCTCTTTGAATTTTCAGGTTCAGACTACATTAGTTTACAAGAAAAGATGCCCCTTCTGAACCAGGTTGGTATCTATTTAGAGCCTTATGGGAATAATACCTTCATTCTTCGTGAACATCCTATCTGGATGAAGGAAGAAGAGATTGAATCAGCGGTCTATGAAATGTGTGACATGCTTCTTTTGACGAATGAAGTGTCTGTCAAGACCTACCGTGCTGAGCTAGCCATCATGATGAGTTGTAAACGTTCAATCAAGGCTAATCATACACTTGATGATTACTCTGCGCGTGACCTCCTAGTACAGCTTGCACAGTGTAAAAATCCCTACAATTGCCCTCACGGACGTCCAGTACTTGTCAATTTTACCAAGTCTGATATGGAAAAAATGTTCCGTCGTATCCAAGAAAATCATACAAGTCTACGTGACCTAGGGAAGTATTAAAACTTTTTTTGGTCTTGCTTTACGAATAGGAATGTTAGATTTATAATAGTGGTGAAGATAAGGAATCTTCTAATGTTTTAGCGGATTATTGTAGGATGATTGCCTGATTTTTAAGTTAGGAGGTATAGTGATGAGACACCTAACAAAAACTAACAAACACTTTTTACTTGTTGGCTTAACATTTTTAGCGACTAGCTTGATTTTCTATATTTTGGCCTGGTTAGGTCAACCAAGTTTGGAGAATACTCTCGTAAATGTTTCTAGCATTGCCTTTACTTTAGGCGTTGTAACATATATTCTATTAGGCCTGAAGATGATTACAGATACTTTAAAGACGAGTAGTCATCCTTAAAATAGAGCAAACAGAATCCACTTTCGAGTGGATTTTTTGTTACAATAGTACAGCAGTGCTTGAGATGACAAAATAAACACTCAAGACAATTATCTTACAAGTATAAAATGATAAAGCAAACCATTGAAGAAACGAACGAGAAAGGAAATCACACGCCATGTATGATTACATCAAGGGAACTCTAGTGAAAATTACCGCCAAGTATATTGTTATAGAAGCAAACGGCTTAGGTTATATTGTCACTGTAGCGAATCCATATAGTTTTTCTGACCAAATGAATCAGACTATCCAAGTCTATCTTCATCAGGTTATTAGAGACGATGCCCACCTTCTTTTTGGTTTCCATACTGAAGATGAAAAAGAGGTCTTCCTTAAGCTTATTTCAGTTTCTGGAATAGGTCCGACGACTGCCCTAGCCATTGTTGCTGTAGATGATAATCAAGGCTTGGTTGCTGCTGTTGATAATAGTGACATCAAGTACTTGATGAAGTTTCCAAAGATTGGTAAAAAGACAGCTCAACAAATGGTTCTGGACTTAGCAGGGAAATTTGCAGAGTTACCAACAGAAACGACCAAGACGACACCAAGTCAACCTGAAGGAAATCATCAGTTGGATGAGGCTATGGAAGCCTTGCTTGCTCTTGGTTATAAAGCTACAGAACTTAAGAAAATCAAGGCCTTCTTCGAAGGAACTAATGAAACGGCAGAGCAATACATTAAATCAGCTCTTAAGATGTTGATGAAATGAGGTAAGCAATGGTCAATCGTTGTCGTTGGGTTCCAACAAACAATAAATTATATTGTGATTATCATGACAAGGAGTGGGGAAAAACTATTGGTGATGACCAAAAACTTTTTGAGCTTCTATGCTTAGAAAGTTATCAGTCAGGGCTTTCTTGGTTAACCGTTTTAAATAAAAGACAGGCCTTTAATCGTGTTTTTTATGACTATGATATTGAGCGTGTTGCCCAGTTTAGCCTAAGTGAACTTGAAGATGCGCTTCAAAATCCAGACATCATTAGGCACAAACTTAAGCTAGAAGCAACCGTAAATAATGCCAAACAAGTACTAAAAATCCAAGATGAATTTGGCTCACTGTCCCATTATTTTTGGCATTTCTTTGACGGAAAGCCCTTGATAAATAATGTACCCACATATAAGGATGTCCCATCATCAACTGACTTATCCCAACAGATTGCCAAAAACCTAAAAAAGAGAGGGTTCAAATTTTTAGGACCGACAACTATATATTCATTTTTACAAGCCGCAGGATTTGTGAATGATCATGAAAACAACTGTGACTTCAAATAAATGAGTAGATTTAATTGACAAGACGAAAAAAACGTGTTAGTTTATAAACGAACATGTTTTTGAGATTATTTTACGAATAGTAATATAGGTGAACCAATGAAAGCTGAATTGATTGCAGTAGGAACTGAAATCCTAACTGGGCAAATCACCAATACCAATGCCCAATTTTTATCTGAGAAACTAGCTGAACTAGGAATTGACGTGTATTTTCACACAGCAGTAGGAGATAATGAAAACCGCCTACTTTCAGTTCTTGATCAGGCTAGTCAACGTAGTGATTTAGTCATACTTTGTGGTGGACTTGGCCCTACTGAGGACGACTTAACCAAGCAAACACTGGCTAAATTTTTAGGAAAAGAACTCGTTTTTGATGAGGAGGCTAGTAAAAAACTGGATAGTTTCTTTGCTACTCGTCCTAAACACACACGAACGCCTAATAATGAACGTCAAGCACAAATTGTTGAGGGAGCTATTCCCTTGCAAAACCCGACAGGTCTTGCAGTTGGAGGGATTATTACTGCTCAAGGGGTGACCTATGTAGTCTTACCTGGTCCACCAAGTGAACTCAAACCTATGGTGAATCAAGAACTTATTCCAGCTCTTACTGAGAATCACTCAAGTCTTTATTCGAGAGTCCTAAGATTCTTTGGCGTTGGAGAAAGTCAATTAGTGACTATTCTGAAAGAGTTTATTGTTAACCAAACAGATCCAACCATAGCTCCATACGCTAAAGTGGGGGAAGTAACACTTCGCTTGTCAACGAAGGCTTCTTCGCAAGAAGAAGCAGATCAAAAACTAGATGTTTTAGAAAAACAAATTCGTTCGACTAAAACTCTAGATGGCAAATCCTTATCTGATTTCATTTATGGATATGGAGAGTCTAATAGTTTAGCCTTTGAAGCTTTTCGCTTGCTTAAGCACCACGGCAAGACTATCACTGCAGCTGAAAGCCTAACAGCAGGTTTATTTCAGGCTAGTATTGCTGATTTTTCAGGGGCCTCACAAGTATTTAAAGGTGGATTTGTTACTTATAGCATTGAAGAAAAAGCTAAAATGTTGGATATTCCCTTGTCGCAACTAGAAGAACATGGTGTTGTCAGTCATTTTACTGCAGAAAAAATGGCTGAAGGTGCTCGAGCTAAAACAGATAGCGATTATGGAATTGCACTTACCGGTGTAGCTGGACCAGATTCATTAGAAGGACACCCAGCAGGTACGGTATTTATTGGTATTGCTGATAGGAATCAAGTAAGGTCAATCAAGGTTGTTATAGGTGGAAGAAGTCGTTCTGATATTAGACATATTAGTACCCTCTATGCCTTTAACCTAGTTCGCCAAGCTTTATTACAAGAGACAACTTGATTTAAGTTTGTCTTTAACTATAGAAAGAAGAGGAAAATAAGTGGCTAAGAAAACAAAGAAAACAGAAGAAATTACAAAGAAATTTGGAGATGAGCGTCGTAAAGCACTTGACGATGCTTTGAAGAATATTGAAAAAGATTTTGGTAAAGGTGCAGTGATGCGTCTTGGTGAGCGTGCAGAGCAGAAAGTTCAAGTTATGAGTTCAGGCTCGCTGGCTTTGGATATTGCTCTTGGTGCAGGTGGTTATCCTAAAGGTCGTATTATCGAAATTTACGGACCAGAATCATCAGGTAAAACAACTGTAGCCCTCCATGCTGTTGCTCAGACACAAAAAGAAGGCGGAATTGCTGCCTTTATCGATGCAGAGCATGCCCTTGACCCTGCTTATGCGGCAGCCCTAGGTGTTAATATCGATGAACTTCTTTTGTCACAACCTGATTCAGGTGAACAAGGTCTCGAAATTGCTGGTAAGCTGATTGACTCTGGTGCAGTTGATTTGGTTGTTGTTGACTCAGTTGCAGCCTTGGTACCTCGTGCAGAAATTGATGGAGATATTGGTGATAGCCATGTCGGACTTCAAGCGCGTATGATGAGTCAAGCCATGCGAAAACTTTCTGCTTCTATCAATAAAACAAAAACAATTGCTATCTTCATTAACCAATTGCGTGAAAAAGTTGGTATTATGTTTGGTAATCCAGAAACAACTCCTGGTGGACGTGCTCTAAAATTCTATGCATCAGTACGTCTTGATGTACGTGGAAATACGCAAATCAAAGGGACTGGTGATAAAAAAGACCAAAATGTTGGTAAGGAAACTAAAATTAAGGTAGTCAAAAACAAGGTTGCTCCACCATTTAAAGAAGCCTTTGTTGAAATTATGTATGGTGAAGGGATTTCACAAACAGGTGAGCTTGTAAAAATCGCTAGTGACTTAGGCATTATTCAAAAAGCTGGAGCATGGTTCTCATATAATGGAGAGAAGATTGGTCAAGGGTCTGAAAATGCTAAAAAATATTTGGCAGATCATCCAGATATTTTTGAAGAAATTGATCATAAAGTACGTGTACACTATGGTTTGATTGAGCCAGATGAAGAGGATATTGTTGAAGAAGCACAAGTTGAAGAAACATCTGATGAACTTGTTTTAGACCTAGATTCAACCATTGAAATTGAAGAATAAGTGTAAAGAGCTGAAGAGCTCTTTTTTTTTGTTTTTATCTAAATAAAAAGGGTCTGTGATAATTGAAAAAGTTCCCCTTGATTCAAAATAGGTCGCTAGACCGATTTCTTAAATCAAGGACAGTGATAAGATAATAGTATCATGTGACAGAAAGAGAGAATTAACATGATTAAGATTTATACAATCTCAAGTTGTACAAGTTGTAAAAAAGCAAAGACATGGTTGAACAACCATCAACTTCCTTATAAAGAACAAAACCTTGGTAAAGAACCACTTACAAAAGAAGAAATCTTAAACATCCTATCAAAAACAGAGAATGGTGTTGAGAGTATTGTTTCATCAAAAAATCGCTATGCTAAAGCTCTAAATTGTGATATCGACGAGCTCAGTGTCAGTGAGGTGATTGATTTGATTCAAGAAAACCCAAGAATCTTGAAGAGTCCAATCTTAATTGATGATAAGAGATTGCAAGTGGGTTATAAGGAAGATGATATCCGTGCTTTCTTACCACGTTCAATACGAAATGTCGAAAATTCACAAGCACGCATGCGCGCAGCTCTATAAAAAAGTAAAAAAGGAGATACTTGCGATCTTCTTTTTACGTTTACTCTGGCATAGAAAATAAGTATTGACATTAGTTCACAAACTTGATAGACTAATAAAGTCTTAAGGAAATTGTCCAGTAACAAAAAGTTTGAAAAAACTTTAAAAAAGTTATTGACAAGACAAGATAGAGATGATATTATAAATAAGCTGTTTCGGGAGAGACAGCGGACACGAGAAGTGAAAAAACTTCAAAAAAAGTGTTGACAAGGCATTCTAGATTTGCTAGAATATAGAAGTTGTCTTAAGAGAGACAAAGACCTTTGAGAACTGAATAAGAAACCAAGTGCAGGGTTATGATAGAAGAATTATAACCTGTCAATTTACAAGAATAAATCGTCAGACGACGGTAATGAGTTAACGCTCGAACAATTATTAAAAATTTTAATGAGAGTTTGATCCTGGCTCAGGACGAACGCTGGCGGCGTGCCTAATACATGCAAGTAGAACGCTGAAGAGAGGAGCTTGCTCTTCTTGGATGAGTTGCGAACGGGTGAGTAACGCGTAGGTAACCTGCCTTGTAGCGGGGGATAACTATTGGAAACGATAGCTAATACCGCATAACAATGGATGACACATGTCATTTATTTGAAAGGGGCAATTGCTCCACTACAAGATGGACCTGCGTTGTATTAGCTAGTAGGTGAGGTAACGGCTCACCTAGGCGACGATACATAGCCGACCTGAGAGGGTGATCGGCCACACTGGGACTGAGACACGGCCCAGACTCCTACGGGAGGCAGCAGTAGGGAATCTTCGGCAATGGGGGCAACCCTGACCGAGCAACGCCGCGTGAGTGAAGAAGGTTTTCGGATCGTAAAGCTCTGTTGTAAGTCAAGAACGAGTGTGAGAGTGGAAAGTTCACACTGTGACGGTAGCTTACCAGAAAGGGACGGCTAACTACGTGCCAGCAGCCGCGGTAATACGTAGGTCCCGAGCGTTGTCCGGATTTATTGGGCGTAAAGCGAGCGCAGGCGGTTTGATAAGTCTGAAGTTAAAGGCTGTGGCTCAACCATAGTTCGCTTTGGAAACTGTCAAACTTGAGTGCAGAAGGGGAGAGTGGAATTCCATGTGTAGCGGTGAAATGCGTAGATATATGGAGGAACACCGGTGGCGAAAGCGGCTCTCTGGTCTGTAACTGACGCTGAGGCTCGAAAGCGTGGGGAGCGAACAGGATTAGATACCCTGGTAGTCCACGCCGTAAACGATGAGTGCTAGGTGTTGGATCCTTTCCGGGATTCAGTGCCGCAGCTAACGCATTAAGCACTCCGCCTGGGGAGTACGACCGCAAGGTTGAAACTCAAAGGAATTGACGGGGGGCCCGCACAAGCGGTGGAGCATGTGGTTTAATTCGAAGCAACGCGAAGAACCTTACCAGGTCTTGACATCCCGATGCTATTTCTAGAGATAGAAAGTTACTTCGGTACATCGGTGACAGGTGGTGCATGGTTGTCGTCAGCTCGTGTCGTGAGATGTTGGGTTAAGTCCCGCAACGAGCGCAACCCCTATTGTTAGTTGCCATCATTCAGTTGGGCACTCTAGCGAGACTGCCGGTAATAAACCGGAGGAAGGTGGGGATGACGTCAAATCATCATGCCCCTTATGACCTGGGCTACACACGTGCTACAATGGTTGGTACAACGAGTTGCGAGTCGGTGACGGCAAGCTAATCTCTTAAAGCCAATCTCAGTTCGGATTGTAGGCTGCAACTCGCCTACATGAAGTCGGAATCGCTAGTAATCGCGGATCAGCACGCCGCGGTGAATACGTTCCCGGGCCTTGTACACACCGCCCGTCACACCACGAGAGTTTGTAACACCCGAAGTCGGTGAGGTAACCTTTTGGAGCCAGCCGCCTAAGGTGGGATAGATGATTGGGGTGAAGTCGTAACAAGGTAGCCGTATCGGAAGGTGCGGCTGGATCACCTCCTTTCTAAGGAAAAACGGAATGTACTTGAGTTTCTTATTTAGTTTTGAGAGGTCTTGTGGGGCCTTAGCTCAGCTGGGAGAGCGCCTGCTTTGCACGCAGGAGGTCAGCGGTTCGATCCCGCTAGGCTCCATTGAATCGAAAGATTCAAGTATTGTCCATTGAAAATTGAATATCTATATCAAATTCCATATGTAATTAAATACATATAGATAGTAACAAGAAAATAAACCGAAACGCTGTGAATATTTAATGAGTTAGGTCGAAAGACCAAAATAAGGTTAAGTTAATAAGGGCGCACGGTGGATGCCTTGGCACTAGAAGCCGATGAAGGACGTGACTAACGACGAAATGCTTTGGGGAGCTGTAAGTGAGCAATGATCCAGAGATGTCCGAATGGGGGAACCCGGCAGGTAATGCCTGTCACTCATTACTGTTAAGGTAATGTAGAGGAAGACGCAGTGAACTGAAACATCTAAGTAGCTGCAGGAAGAGAAAGCAAAAGCGATTGCCTTAGTAGCGGCGAGCGAAACGGCAAGAGGGCAAACCGAAGAGTTTACTCTTCGGGGTTGTAGGACTGCAACGTGGACTTAAAGATTATAGAAGAACTACCTGGGAAGGTAGGCCAAAGAGAGTAATAGCCTCGTATTCGAAATAGTCTTTATACCTAGCAGTATCCTGAGTACGGCGAGACACGAGAAATCTCGTCGGAATCTGGGAGGACCATCTCCCAACCCTAAATACTCTCTAGTGACCGATAGTGAACCAGTACCGTGAGGGAAAGGTGAAAAGCACCCCGGGAGGGGAGTGAAATAGAACCTGAAACCGTGTGCCTACAACAAGTTCGAGCCCGTTAATGGGTGAGAGCGTGCCTTTTGTAGAATGAACCGGCGAGTTACGATATGATGCGAGGTTAAGTTGAAGAGACGGAGCCGTAGGGAAACCGAGTCTTAATAGGGCGCATTAGTATCATGTCGTAGACCCGAAACCATGTGACCTACCCATGAGCAGGTTGAAGGTGAGGTAAAACTCACTGGAGGACCGAACCAGGGCACGTTGAAAAGTGCTTGGATGACTTGTGGGTAGCGGAGAAATTCCAAACGAACTTGGAGATAGCTGGTTCTCTCCGAAATAGCTTTAGGGCTAGCGTCGATGTTAAGTCTCTTGGAGGTAGAGCACTGTTTGGGTGAGGGGTCCATCCCGGATTACCAATCTCAGATAAACTCCGAATGCCAACGAGATATAATCGGCAGTCAGACTGCGAGTGCTAAGATCCGTAGTCGAAAGGGAAACAGCCCAGACCACCAGCTAAGGTCCCAAAATATATGTTAAGTGGAAAAGGATGTGGGGTTGCACAGACAACTAGGATGTTAGCTTAGAAGCAGCTATTCATTCAAAGAGTGCGTAATAGCTCACTAGTCGAGTGACCCTGCGCCGAAAATGTACCG